>ERZ773258.143-NODE-143-length-88724-cov-15.615029_pt1 | contig 88724 bp, 83 predicted proteins | sample MGYA00511962_ERZ773258 | MGnify/ENA primary metagenome ERZ773258 (study PRJEB29015, sample SAMEA2737755) | human gut metagenome | biome: human gut; feature: human-associated habitat; material: faeces | place: China | collected 2012 ... | reverse complement strand
TGTGTTAAGCACGCCGCCAGCGTTCGTCCTGAGCCAGGATCAAACTCTCTATAAATTGTATCTAAACGGCCATAGCCGCTTAAATCTTTACAGAGCTATTTGTCATAGCTTCAAAAACTTTTTATACTTAGCTTCGCCGGTAATTGACTTAACCCGGCTCCGCCAAGTTCTCAGTTGCACATCTTACAATGTGCTCCCGTCTGGTGCTTTTCGTTTCGTTCGTTGTTTAATTTACAAGGTACACGTCCCATAACCGCGGAACAGTTGATATGATACTACTTGCGGCCGGATTTGTCAACACTATTTTTAAATTTTTTCGAATTTTTTGTATACGGCAATGTAATGACTTTTAACGCAAGTCATGCTATACTTTGAATAATATTTTATGAACTTTTAAAGGAGGATGACTCCGTGGATATTCTGCACCTGACCGGCACCTTCGGCCGCCTGGACCACAGCGAATTGTCGCTCTCACCGGGGCTGAATGTGCTGTACGCTCCCAATGAAACCGGCAAGTCCACCTGGGGCGCCTTTATCCGCACCATGCTGTACGGCCTGTCCACCCGCGAGCGCGGGCCGCTGGCGGACAAGAACCGCTACGCCCCCTGGACCGGCGCGCCCATGCAGGGCCGCATGGACCTGACGACGCACGGGGATGCCTGCACCCTGCTGCGGGAGACACGCCGCGCCGCATCACCCTTAGGTGAATTCTCCTGCACCTATACCGGCACCGGCACGCCCGTTCCGGGCATTACCGGCCAGAACGCCGGCGAGGTGCTGCTGGGCGTGCCCCGGGAGGTGTTTGAGCGCAGCGCCTTTATCGGCCAGAACGCTCTGGCCGTGGACCAGGACGCTGAGCTGGAGCGCCGCATCGCCGCCCTGATCACCACCGGCGAGGAGGACACCTCCTACACCGAGTCCTACGACCGCCTGAAAAAGCAGCTGAACCGCCGCAGGCACAACAAGACAGGGCTCATCCCCGCCCTGGAACGGGAGACCGACCAGCTGCGCGCCGCGCTGGCGGAGCTGGACGCGCTGAACGACCAGGCGCAGCAGTCGCGCCGGGAGCTGGATGCTCTGGAGCGCCGCGCCGCCGACCTGCGGCAGCAGACGGCCCAGTGGCAGGCGCTGGCCGTTCAGGAGCAGGCCGACGCCTATCAGCAGGCGGCGCAGGCGGCACTGACCGCCCAGGCCCGGGCCGACACGCTGGCGGCCGACTGCGCCGCCCTTCCGGACGATGCCTCGCTGACGCTGCTGGAGGGTCAGGCCGCCGCACTTCCCGGTGAGCTGTCCGCCCTGACGGAAAAGCGCAGCGCCGCGGAGAAGGCCGCACAAACCGCGCTGCAAGCCCGGAACGCTCTGGAACAGCACTCCCTTTACCCCGCCGCAGAACCAGAGCTGCGGCAGCGCGCCGAAGCCATCCAGCCCGATAGGACTCCCTCTCTGCTCCTGGTCCTCTTCCCCGCGTCGCTGATCGTGGTCGCCGCTGCGCTGGCATTTCTGTTCCGGGCGCAGCAGCCGCTGCCCTTTTGGCTGTTCATCGGCATGGCGGGGCTGGGCATGATCGCCACGCTCTTCGCTGCAAGGTCCCGCCGTCAGGCCATCGTGGAACGGCATAAATACGCCGAAACACAGCGCGCCGCGCTGGAGACCCAAATCGCAGAATATCTCCCCCTGCGGCAGCAGGCAGATGAGGCCGCCGAGGCTGCCCGCCGGGCGGAAGTCTCCGCCGCGGACAGTGAAGATGCCTGCCGCCGCCGGCTACGGGATCTGCTGACCCAGGTACGCGTCTTCGCCCCCGCCGCTGCCGATCTGTCCGGCATACAGCTGGCCCTGTCAGACGCCCGGCGCCGCAAGACCGCGCTGGCCGACGCCCGGCAGACGGCCCGGGAAGCCGTCCTGTACCGGGATGCCCTGCGGGTGCAGCTGCCGGAACAGCCGGCCGCCGAAGGCTCTATCCAGCGCCCTGCGCTCTCACGCGAGGAGGCCGCCGCGGAATTGGCGCGCACACAGACGCTGCTGGCGCAGGAGCGCACCCGGTTTGACACCCTCACCGGCCGCATCCGCGCGCTGGATCGCTCCAGCGATCTGGAGGCCCAGCTGGCGCAGAAGCAGGAACAGCTGAGCGCCCTGCAGGGGGAGTACGACGCCATCGCGCTGGCCATGGATGCCCTGTCACAGGCCAACACCGTGCTGCAGAACCGCTTTTCCCCGGCGCTGGGCGCACGGGCGGCGGAGATCTTTTCCGCCATCACCGGCGGGCGCTATGACCGTGTGCTGCTGAGCCGGGACTTCTCCCTGTCCGCCGAGCCCGTCGGCGACCCGGTGGGACGCAGCGTCCGCTTGCTGAGTCAGGGTGCCGCCGACCAGCTGTATCTGGCGGTGCGGCTGGCCATCTGCGACATGGTGCTGCCCGCCGACAAGCGGGTGCCCCTCATTCTGGATGACGCGCTGGTGACCTTCGACGACGAACGGCTCCACGCGGCGCTGGACTATCTGCTGGAGGAAAGCCAAAGGCGCCAGATATTGCTGTTCACCTGCCAGAAGCGGGAGATGGCCTATCTGCAAGGCAAGGAAAACGTGACCGTCACGAAGCTGTGAGGTCGGGATATGCATATTTGGACAATTACTGATTGGGAAAAGAACCTTCCAGATAATTCCCTCAGAAGAACCGGCTTGCGATTTCGATACGACAGGAATACGCACCCCGAAGTAAAACGTGCGTGCTTACAATTCGCGATTTGGCTGAGAACCCAATATTACTTTCCGCTAAGAGTCGTTGTTTATGTCAAAGGAGCAAAAACCATTCGCACAAAAGATGGCGATCATGTAGTAGGAAGCTTTTTTGAACCTTTTTCATACTCGGATGAGCCGTATATTCGAATTGCAGCGGGTGATTATAATGAATTAGCGAACCATTTAGGGAAAGACAATGCTCTGGCGTCGATCCTTCTTTCCTTGGCCCATGAATTGACGCATTACTATCAATGGATCAATAACATTCAACTAACGCCTGTAGGCAGAGAACGGCAGGCAGCCAGATACGCTAACTATATCATAGATGAATATGCGTCAACCAGAGAACATCCTTAGGGCGCGCAGAGTGCGACGTCCCGCATAAAAATGCGTAGGGGCGGACGACTCTGTCCGCCCGGACAGAGGTGCGGCGGGGCGATGTGGGCATCGCCCCCTACGAAAGGGCAAACGGATGCCCCCTACAACGCACTCAAGAGGGCACCGCACTCCGTCCCCCCTTGCAAATCCCCTCAAATCGTGCTATACCATATACAACAGATCGAAAGGAGTCTGCCATGCCTGACTTTGACTGTCTCCGCTGCGGCACGGCCATGCATTTCGTGGGCCAGCACAAGCTACAGCTGGGCAGGACCAGCTGGATATTCGGCGACCTACCCAACCTGATGGCCGGTGCGCTGGACGTGTCCATTATGGCGTGCCCCGCCTGCGGCAAGCTGGAATTCTTCACCGGCGGCGTTTCCCAGCCCAGCGGCAACGACCCCGGCCTGCACCAGCGTCAGTGTCCGAAATGCGGCTTTGCCCACGATTTCGACTATCCTAAATGTCCCCTGTGCGGCTATGTCTACACCGCCGGGGACGAGCTGTAAGAATTTTTAAAAGGAGAACCTGTTATGAGCGATTGCACCCATGATTGCAGCACCTGCGGCGAAAGCTGCGGCGAGCGCAAGGAAGCCAACGTATTTGAAAAGAAGCCCCTCCGCCCCGGCTGCCGCGTAGGTAAGGTCTACGGCGTGGTGTCCGGCAAGGGCGGCGTAGGCAAGTCCATGGTCACCAGCCAGCTGGCGGTGGCGCTGCGGCGGGAGGGCTACCGCACCGCCATTCTGGACGCGGACATCACCGGCCCCTCCATCCCCAAGGCCTTCGGCATTCACGGCCGGGCCGTGGCGCAGGGCGACGCCATCGTGCCCGTGACCACCGCCACCGGCATACAGCTGATGTCCGTGAACCTGCTGCTGGAGCACGAGACGGACCCGGTCATCTGGCGCGGGCCGGTCATCGGCGGCGTGGTGCAGCAGTTCTGGGGCGACACCCTGTGGAACGACGTGGACTATATGTTCGTGGATATGCCTCCCGGCACCGGCGACGTGGCGCTGAACGTGTTTCAGTCGCTGCCAGTGGATGGCGTCATCATTGTGGCCAGCCCCCAGGACCTGGTATCCATGGTGGTGCAGAAGGCCGTGAAGATGGCGCAAATGATGAACATCCCCATCGTGGGCCTGGTGGAGAACATGAGCTACGTCCAGTGTCCCGACTGCGGTAAAAAGCTCTACATCTTCGGCGAGGGCAAGACCGAGGAGGCCGCGAAGGAATACCATATTCCCCTGCTGGCGAAAATGCCCATTGACCCGGCACTGGCTAAGCTGACCGACGACGGCTGCATCGAGCAGTTCGAGGGTCACTGGCTGGACGGCGTAGTGGAGACCATTCTGCGGAAATAAGCAAAAAAAGAAGCGGCGCGGTGCGCCGCTTCTTTTTTGATCTTATTTCATCAGCTCCTGCACCAGCGTCACCAGGCCGCTGACGCCCACGCCGATGTACACCACCTGCCGGGCCACGTCGCCGGACATTTTCCGGCTCAGCCGTGTACCTATCCACAGCCCCAGCAGGATGCACGCCATGCCCAGCCCCGCCATAGGCAGCAGTGCCGCGCTGAAATAGCCCCGCACCGTCCGCATGGTGAAGTTGATGAGGTTGGTGGTAAAGAACAGGAACTGCATATTGCCTACATACGTCTCCTTGCTCCGGGCGATGGCGACGAAATACAGCGCCATCATAGGCCCGCCGATGGTGAACGCCCCGGCACAGCACCCGGAGAAGGCGCTGCACACCAGCCCCGCCGCCAGGCCGGGCTGGTCCAGCTTCACCCGCTTGGCAAAAAGCAGGAAGTACGCCGCCAGCGCGATCAGGAACGCCCCGAACAGCGCCGTCAGCACGTGCAGGTCGAAATTCCCCAGCAGATTGATGATGACCAGACTGCACACGGTGTACAGCCCGATGGGCAGCGCGATCTGCTTTACATCGATGTGCTTGCGGTACATCCACGTCATGGTGCCGGACTGGGCCATGCAGATCAGCGCCACGATGGTGGGCGCAATGGTCATGTCGTAAAACGCACTGGCCGCCACCATCATAATGACCGCCGCGCCAAAGCCCGTCAGTGGCTGGATGATGCCGCCCGCCAGCGCCGCCAGCCCCATCATTGCGTATTCCACCGCGCACACCGCCTTTTCTGTCATATTCCCGGCTATTATAACAACTTCACGCAGGAAAGGCAATCCGCAAAATGAACATCCCCCGGCCTGACGGCCGGGGGATGTTTGTTCAGCTCTTCTTTTTGCCCAGGTAGGCTTCCTTGATGGACTCGTCCGCCAGCAGCTCCGCGCCGGTACCGGACTTGGTGATGTTGCCCGTCTCCAGCACATAGGCGTAGTCCGCGATCTTCAGGGCCATGTTGGCGTTCTGCTCGATCAGCAGCACGGTGACGCCCTGCTCGTTGACGGTACGGATGATATCAAAGATGCCCTGCACCACCAGCGGTGCCAGACCCAGCGACGGCTCATCCAGCATCAGCAGCTTGGGGCGGCTCATCAGCGCGCGGCCCACGGCCAGCATCTGCTGCTCGCCGCCGGACAGCGTACCGGCCAGCTGCCAGTTGCGCTCCTCCAGCCGAGGGAACAGCTCATACACCCACTTGATGTCCTTCTCAATGCCGTCCTTGTCTTTCCGCAGGTACGCGCCCGCCTTCAGGTTCTCCAACACGGTCAGGTTGGCGAACACCCGCCGGCCCTCCGGGGACTGGGCGATGCCCGCCTCCAGGATCTTGTTGATGGGCTTGCCCAGCAGTTCCTGTCCATCATAGGTAATGGAGCCGCTGTCCGCCTTTACCAGGCCGGAGATAGTCCGCAGCGTGGTGGACTTACCGGCGCCGTTGGCGCCGATCAGGGTGACGATCTTGCCGTCGGGTACCTCAAGGCTGATGCCGCGCAGCGCCTTGATGCCGCCGTAAGACACACACAAATTCTCAATCTTCAGCATCTTCTGCCACCCCCAAGTATGCGTCGATGACGCGCTCGTTGTTCTGTATCTCCTCCGGTGTGCCCTTGGCGATCAGCTTGCCGAAATCCAACACGTAAATCCGGTCGGCAATGCCCATGACCAGGTCCATGTGGTGCTCGATCAGCAGGATCGTCTTGTGGAAGTGATCCCGGATCTCCTTGATGAACTCCGCCAGCTCCAGCGTCTCCTGCGGGTTCATGCCGGCGGCCGGCTCATCCAGCAGCAGCAGGGTCGGGTCGGTGGCCAACGCGCGGGCGATCTCCAGCCGGCGCTGCTTGCCGTAGGGCAGGCTGGTAGCCAGCTCGTTCTGCACATCCTCCAGACCCACCACCTTCAGAAGCTCCAGCACCTCGGCGCGCTGCTGCATCTCCTCCTTGGCGTTCAGGTGGAACGCCGCGGTAAACAGATTGCTGGTGCGCCGCATATGCTTGGCGATAAGCACATTGTCAAACACCGTCTGGGTCTTCCACAGACGGATGTTCTGGAAGGTGCGGGCCATACCCAGCGCCGTGATCTTATCCGGCGTGGGGGCCAGCACATGGTCGGTAAAGGCATAGGCATCCAGCGCCTTCTGGCCCTCTTTCCAGGCCTTCAGCGCCTCGTCGTCCAGCGCCTCCTCCGGGGCGAACTGGGCGGTGTACATATCCGCGTGCTCACCCTTATACTGCTTCTTCATCTTTCCGGAGGGATGGTTCCGCACGATGCACGCCTCATTGAAGCGCACCCGCCCGTTGGTGGGGGCGTACACACCGGTGATGACATTGAACGCTGTGGTCTTGCCAGCGCCGTTGGGGCCAATCAGCGCCACGATCTCGCCCTCGTTGACCTCCAGATTCAGATTGTCCACGGCCACCACGCCGCCAAACTGCATAGTGACGTTCTCCACGGACAATACGTTCTTGCTCATTTGGACGTCACCTCCTTCGCCGCTTTATCCTTCTTTTTGAACAGCTTTCCGAAGAAGTTGATGATGGCATCCCACGAGAACTCCCTGTCGCCCATGATGCCCTTGCGGAAGAACAGCACCACGATCATAATGATCACCGAGAACACCAGCATACGGAAGCCGCCGCGCATGAATGGGATGTTCACACCCAGATAGGGCATGGGGTCATCCAGGAAACGCAGCCACCATTCGGAGCAGGCGATGTACAGGAAAGAGCCCAGAATGGAGCCGGTCACGGAGCCAATACCGCCAATGACCACAATCAGCAGTATCTCATAGGTCATGGTGGAGGTGAAGGCGTTGGCCTGGATACTGGCCTGGAACATGGCCAGCAGCGCGCCGCTGATACCGGCAAAGAAGGAGCTGATCAGGAACGCCTGCATCTTATGCTTGGCCAGATTGATACCCATAGCTTCTGCCGCCACCTCATCATCGCGAATCGCCTTGAAGGCACGACCGTAGGTAGAGTTGATGATCAGCACGATAATAGCGATGCAGATGCCGGAAACAATGAACGGGAACAGCACGCTGTCGAAGTTGGCGAACTGCCGCAGCAGGTTAGAGGAGTTGGTCAGCGGGCCCACCTTGTTCCACTGAATGATAGCGCGCATGATCTCAGCGAAGCCCAGCGTGGCAATGGCCAGATAATCGGACTTCAGCTTCAGCACTGGCAGGCCGATAAGCCACGCAAACAGCGTCGGCACCACGCCGGCCAGGATCAGACCCACCACCATGGGCAGGCAGAACTGCACGATACCACCGTCAAAATATTGATACACGGCAGCGCGGGAAGCCACGGGAATAGTCAGGATTGCATAAGTATACGCACCGATCATCATAAAGCCCGCCTGTCCCAAAGAGAACAGACCCGTAAAGCCGTTCAGCAAGTTCAACGACACTGCCACCAGGGAGTAGATCGCGCCCTTTTTCAGCACGGTCGCCAACATGGAATAGTGCTGGAACTTGTCCACATACAGCAGGAAAGCAAGGCAGACGGCGGCGAGGATCAGAGACAGCAACAGATTTCTTTTCTTATTGTTCTTCATATCTCACACCTTCTCCGTCAGTTTTTCGCCGAACAAGCCGTTGGGCTTGCACAGCAGGATCACGATCAACAGTGCAAACGTAAAGGCATTGCTGAACACGGCCATATCGGCGTTGGACTTGATAAGCGACTCGCAGATACCGATGATAAACGCACCGATCACCGCACCTGGGATCGAGCCGATACCGCCGAACACCGCTGCTACAAAGGCTTTCAGGCCAGGCATAGCGCCGATCATGGGGCTGACCTGACCATAGTTGGAGAAGTACAGAATAGAGGCCACGCCCGCCAGCAGCGAACCGATAACAAAGGTCACGGAAATAACGCTGTTGATCTTGATGCCCATGAGCTGCGCCGTCTCAAAGTCGCGGGATACCGCACGCATGGCCATGCCGATCTTAGTCTTCTGGATAAGAATGACCAACACCACCACCAGCAAGATAGTCAAAATGGGGGTGATAATGGTGATACGTTTGACATTCAGACTGCCCACCTGCATCACCTGGGTCAGGAACGGGATGTCGGGATACGCACGGGCGATACCGCCGGTGATATAGGTGGCCAGATTCTGCAGCAGATAGCTGACGCCGATGGCCGATATCATCACTGACATGCGGGGCGCGGTACGCAGGGGGCTGTATGCCGCCTTTTCGATCAGAACACCCAACGCCACTGTGGCAATAAGTACCAGGGGGATACACACTGCCATCGGCATCCAGGTGGCGGCATACACCATAAAGAAGCCCGCCATCATAAAGATGTCACCGTGTGCGAAGTTGATCAGACGCAGTATGCCATACACCATCGTATAGCCGATAGCGATCAGCGCATACAGGCTGCCCACCGTTACGCCGGAGAGCAGCAAGTCGATATAATACGCTGCGTCATGCATAAGTAAAGCATCCTCCTTATATGAATCTTGCGCTTTCGGAGACCGGGGGCGATGCCATCGGCATCCAAAAACGCAAGAGTCATGAAAGTTGCATTGTGAGGGGAGCGCACGCTCCCCCCACAATGGCTGTTATCCTACAATGAGGTTCGTCTCAGACTCGACGTATGCCGTCTTTTACTCCAAACCGTTGAAGGTGCTGAAGTACACAATCTCACCGTTCTCGATGGTCTTGATAACCGCGTAGTTCTTGATAGCGTCGCCGTTCTCGTCGAACTTCAGGTCACCGGTGATGAGGCCGGAGATCTCCAGAGTTGCCAGCGCATCGCGGATGGTGGCGCCGTCAGTGGACTGGGCCGCCTCGATCGCGCCCACAGCTGCCATGTAAGCGTCATAGCCGCAGGGGGTCACGCTGGAGATAACGTCGGACACACCGCCGTTGTTCTCCACGCGGGTCGCATCCTCAGCCACCCACTTGGTGAAACCGTCCACGAAAGCCTTACCGGCCTCATTGGTGGTATCGGCGGCATCGAAGAAAGCGGAGAAGTAAATATCGGTAGCCTTGCTGCCGGTACGCTGGGCGATGGAGATGTCATCCCAGGTGTCGCCAGCCATGATGGGGCAGGTGATGCCGGCATCGCGGGCCTGAGAGATAATCATAGCCGCGGTCTCGATGGAAACAGGAGCAAAGATGCCGTCGTAACCCTCGGACTTGATGGAAGCCATGATAGTGGAGAAGTCAGCCTCGCCCTTCTGGAACTCCAGAGTGGTAGCCTTGCCGCCCAGACGCTCCATCTCCTGACGGAAGTAGTTGCCGAAACCAGCGGAGTAGTCATCGCCGGACTCGATGATCAGGGCACAGTTGCTGCTACCCTTCTCATTGAACGCAAAGTTGGCCATCACAGCGCCCTGGAACGGATCAATGTAGCCGACACGGAAGTAGTAGTCATTGCCCGCAGTCACCTGGGGGTTGGTGCAGGAAGTGCCGATGGCAGGGATCTTAGCGCTCTCGAACAGAGGGCCGGCAGCAATCGCGCAAGCAGAACCATATGTACCGATCACCACAGACACACCCTGGGAAATCAGGGTCTGCGCGGCAGTGGGTGCCTTAGCCTGGTCGGAAGCATTGTCCGCATAGACCAACTGCACACTGTACTCCTCGCCGTTAATGGTAACGGTGGGCTTCAGGGAGTGGGCATACTCAACACCCAGGATCTCCTTCTTGCCGCCGCCGCCGTTCTGACCGGAAGTGGGCTCAAACACGCCGATCTTAACGACCTTGTCGCCGGAAGCGGAATCATCACCCTTCTGACTGTCGCCCTGCTCACCGCAGGCCACCAGAGACAGAGCCATGACCAGCGCCAGCATCATTGCTAAAAACTTTTTCATGGTAATTCCTCCTAAATTTCCCTTGGGACGGCCGGGCTCTTGCCGACCGCCCACAGAATATGTGTATTTTAACGGAAAAATGCGGCAAAGACAATTGTAACAACCTCTAAAAATACCGGCTTTCTCGTTCTCCCGTGGACAGCGCACACAGGCCTGCTACGCGTTTTTGTCCTCTCTCGGCGGACAAACGACTTTTTGCGGCATACTGTTCCATTTTGCGCGCGGCGGGTCGGTTTTGAATTTATGACTTTTTGGCAGGAGACCGGTTTCATTTTTGTGCAAAACGCGCCTGTTTTATGTATTTTTTGTACACATCCGTTTGAAATCCACCTGATTTTTCCCGGTAACGTTTTCTGGAAATTCCCGGCGAGGCGAACACGGGAATTGTCCCCCGGTGGCGGACGCATTTCTTCGTTATTATGCACAAAAGACGGGCGCCACAGCGCCCGCCTTTTCCGGTTTTCCATAAGTAAAGCGCTGTTTTGCACAAGTGAGCCCGGGTTTTCCACTTGATTTTTCGAACATTTGCTTCACTTTTCTGTATGTTTATTGTACTCTTTGTGTTCACTTTTGTGCGTGCAGATGCGCTATTCATGATCGGTAAAGTAGCTTTTGAATACCTCGCCGTCCATGGTCTCGTGCTCCAGCAGATACTCCGCCACCGCCGTCAGCTCCGTCTTGTACCGGGCCAATATCTCACGGCATTTTTCGTAGGCCTCGTCGATGATGGCGCGGATCTCCGCGTCCATCTCCGCCGCCGTCTTTTCGGAGTAGGGGCGGGTGTGGGCCATGGACTTGCCGATGAACACCTCGTCGGTGCCGGCGTCAAAGGCCACGTTGCCCAGCCTGGACGACATACCGTAGGTGCCCACCATCTTGCGGGCGATGGCCGTGGCCCGCTGGATGTCGCTGGAAGCACCGGTGGAGATATCACCCAGCATCATCTCCTCGGCGGCGCGGCCGCCCAGCAGGCCGGCCACCCGGTCCAGCATATAACGGCGGGACAGGTAGGAACGGTCCTCCTCCGGCAGATAGATGGTCATGCCGCCGGCCTGACCGCGGGGGACGATGGTGATCTGGTGTACGGGGTCCAGGTCCGGCAGGGCCTGCATGACCACGGCGTGACCGGCCTCGTGATAGGCAGTGAGCCGACGCTCGGCCTCGGGCACCACGCGGCTGTGCTTCTCCGGGCCGGCAATGACCTTGATGACAGACTGGTGGATGGCCTCCTCGGTGATGAAGCGCTGGCCGCGGCGGCCGGTCAGCAGCGCCGCCTCGTTCAGCAGGTTCTCCAGATCCGCGCCGGTGAAGCCGGAGGTAGCGCGGGCCACGGAGCCCAGGTCCACATCCTCCGCCAGGGGCTTGCCCTTGGCGTGTATCTTCAGTATCTCCTCGCGGCCCTTGATATCCGGCAGGCCCACGAACACCTGGCGGTCGAACCGGCCGGGGCGCAGCAGCGCCGGGTCCAGAATGTCCACGCGGTTGGTAGCCGCCAGGACCACCACGCCCTCGTTGGCGGCGAAGCCGTCCATCTCCACCAGCAGCTGGTTCAGGGTCTGCTCGCGCTCGTCATGACCGCCGCCCAGGCCGCTGCCCCGCTGACGGCCCACGGCGTCGATCTCGTCGATGAAGACGATGGCCGGAGCCTGCTTCTTGGCCTGCTCGAACAGGTCACGGACGCGGCTGGCACCCACGCCCACATACATCTCCACAAAGTCGGAGCCGGAGATGGACAGGAAGGCGGTATCCGCCTCGCCGGCCACGGCCTTGGCCAGCAGCGTCTTGCCGGTGCCCGGAGGGCCCACCAGCAGCACGCCCTTGGGAATGTGCGCGCCCAGCTCGGTATAGCGCTGGGGATCGCGCAGGAACTGGACGATCTCCTCCAGCTCCTCCTTCTCCTCATCGGCACCGGCCACGTCCTTGAACGTGACCTTCTTGCCGTCAGAGGGGATATCCTGGATACGGGCCTCGCCGAAGCGGGCCATTTTATCGTTGACGGCGCCGCCGCCCATGCCGCCCATACGGGCGATCAGGTTCATCAGCAGGATGAAGGCCATGGCCGCCAGCACATAGGGCAGCAGGGTACGCAGCCAGCTGTTCTCGTTGCCGGCGGCGTAGTCATAGCTGGTGATGACGCCCTTTTCCGCCTGGGACACCACCAGATCGTTCATGTCGTTATAAAACGTGTCGAAGCTGTGGAGGGTGCAGCTGACGCTGGAGCCATCCTGCAGCTTAGCCACCAGGCGCGTGTCGGTGGCGGTGAAGGACTTGACCTTCTCCGCCGTGAAATAGGCGCGCATATCGCTGTAGCTCACGTCGCCGGAACGGCCGAGGTTACCCACCACCTGGGTGATGAGCACCACCGCCAGCACGATGAACAGCAGCATGACGCCGCTGAAACGTCTTCTTTCCATTTCTCCCCGTCTCCCTTCTCAGCCGATCCAGCGGATGCCCTGCCAGCTCTGGTCACTGCCCACGGAGATGGCCACCAGCATCCGCGCCTGGACGGCCTCTATCGGAATATAGGGCTCGCCCAGCAGGCGGCTGTCATTAGAGCCGGTGCGGTTGTCGCCCATGACGAACATACAGCCCTCCGGCACGGTGAAGGTCTTTTCGGCCATGCTGTCCGGCAGGGTGGTGATGCCCTGGGTGGGCAAATAGCTCTCGTCCAGCTTCTCGCCGTTGACGTAGGTATAGCCGTTCTTGAAGGAGAGCGTCTCGCCGGGCAGGCCGACGACGCGCTTCACCAGGACCTTGTTCAGCTCCTCGTCCCAGAAGGTGACGATGTCGCCGCGGTCCGGCACCGGATCGGACACCACATAGGGCAGCCGCCAGCCGATCAGCAGGCACTTGGTGGGGATGGTGGTCTCCATGGAGCCGCTGGGCACATAGGCCAGCTGCAGCAGCACCTTGAACAGCACGAATACCGCCGCCAGCGTCACCAGCAGGTAGCCGTAGTCGTCCCACAGTCTGCGGCCGCGGCTTTTGGCGGGCTTGGCCGCAGGGGCCGCCGTCTCCGCCGGGGCGGGTGCGGCGCTCTCCGCGGGGGCGGGCTGCTCCGCGGGGGTCTTTACCTCGTCGGCCGCGGTGGCCGGAGGTGTGGTTTTCACCGGCTCGCCGGTGGGGGCCAGGCGCTTTCCGCCTTTGTTTTCCATATACTTCACTTCCTATTCTCAAATGCTAAGAGGGATGTTCCGCGCCCTCCCGGCGCGTGCTCTTCTTCCGCCTGCGGCGCGGGGAGAAACCGGATTTTTCGCCAAGACGAGGCGCGGCGACGACGGCGTACCGTGTGTACGTCGAGGAGCCGTAACGAAGTATTGGCGGAAAAGACGCGGTTTTACTTGCTGTAGACCTCGGGCTTGAGGACCCCAATATAGGGCATATTCCGGTACTGCTGGCAGTAGTCCAGGCCGTAGCCCACCACGAACTCGTCGGGGACCTCGAAGCCGGCATAGTCGGCGGAAATGGGCTTTTCGCGGCGGGCGGGCTTATCCAGCAGGGTGGCGATGGTAACGGAGGCGGCGCCCTTGGTCTTCAGGTACTCCGTCAGGAAATACAGGGTATTGCCGGAGTCCAGAATATCCTCGACGATGATGATGTCGCGGCCGCTGATGTCGCGCTGGAGGTCGCGGGTGATCTGCACCACGCCGGAGGACTTGGTGGCGTTCTTATAGGACGAGAGGCCGATAAACTCCACCTCGCTTTTCAGCTGGGCGGCGCGGACCAGGTCTGCCATAAAAATGAAGCAGCCGTTGAGGACGCCCACAAACATAGGGTTCTTATCCTTAAATCTGTCGTACAGCCGGTCACCCAGCTCCTGGACGCGGGCCTTGATCTCCTCTTCAGACAGCAGGACCTTCAGGATATCCTGATCCATATTACTCTTTGCCATTGCTTGTTATCCTCCGTTGTTTTTTGTGATGGTGATGTATATGGTGTTGCCGGAACGCTCCGGCAGGGCTTTCTGGTCAACGCCCACACGCCAGACGGCGGCGGGACGGCCCGCCAGACAGAGGACGGGCCAGGTATCGCGCTCCGGCGGGGCGATGCCGCGCTCGGCGAACAGGCGCTTGAGGCTGCGGCTGCCGCGGCTGCCGGGCAGGGTCAGGCGGTCATCGCGGCGCCAGGGCCGGACGGTCCAGGGGCCGGACCGCAGTGCCAGGGCGTCGGGGGCGGGCGCGTCGGAGAGGGTCAGGGCGCCGTCACGGCAGACGGCGGACGCGCCGCCGGGCAGGGAAAGCGCGCCGCCGGTGCGGCAGAGGTCCTCCAGCGCCCGGTAGTGGGCGGCGGTGAAGTCCTTTTTGCCCGCGCCGAGGCGGTCCGTCAGCAGGCGAAGCATGCGGGGGCGCAGAGCCTCCGGCGCGGAGAGGAGCGCGGCGCAGGGGAGCGTCGTGCCCTCCGGCGGCAGGAGGGCGGCGGCCTGGGCGTCCAGGAGGTCGTTCTCGGCGCGCAGGATGTCCGCCGTGCGGGCGATGTGCGCCGCGGCGGCGGGGTTGATCGCCCGCAGCTGGGGCATGATGTCCAGCCGGAGGCGGTTGCGGGCGTAGTGGGTATCCAGGTTCGTCTCGTCGGTGACGTAGGGGAGGCGGTTCTGCGCGATGTAGTCATCGATAGCGGCGCGGGGCGTATCCAGCAGGGGGCGGATGATGCCGTCACGGACGGGGGGAATGCCGGCAAGGCCCTGGGGGCCGGTGCCGCGAAGCAATTGCAGCAGGACCGTTTCGGCCTGGTCGTCGCGGTGGTGGGCGGTGGCGATAAAATCCGCGGCAAGGGCATCCGCCGTGCGGCGGAGGAAGTCGTAGCGGGCGCGGCGGCCCGTCTCCTCCACCGTCAGGTGCCAGACGGCGCACAGGGCGTAGACGTCCACCGTTTCGGTGTAGAAGGGGATGTTCCGTTCGGCGCAGAGGGCGCGGACCAGGTCCTCGTCACGCTGGGCCGTGGGACGCATACCGTGGTTCAGGTGGGCGGCAGCCACGCGGAAATCGCGGGCCCGACCCAGCTTCCACAGGCAGTCCAGCAGGCAGACGGAGTCGCGGCCGCCGGACACGGCGCAGAGGATCAGCCCGCCGGGAGGTGGGAACATCTGCCAGCGCGTCATCCACGCGGTCAGGTCCAGGGGCTCACTCATCCTCGTCATAGCGGGTCTCCAGCGTGCCGAAGGCGGTGTACTCGGGCATCCAGCGGAGCTCTACCTTGCCGGTCTCGCCGTGGCGGTTCTTGGCTACGATGCACTCGGCCACGTTGCGCTTCTCGGCATCGCTGTTATAGTAGTCGTCCCGGTAGAGGAACATGACGATGTCGGCGTCCTGCTCGATGGCACCGGATTCGCGCAGGTCGGACAGCATGGGGCGCTTGTCCTCGCGCTTTTCATTGGCACGGCTCAGCTGGCTCAGACACAGCACGGGCACCTGTAGCTCCTTGGCCATGATCTTCAGCATACGGCTGATGTCGGACACCGCCTGCTGGCGGTTCTCGCCGGAATAGCCCTTACCGCCGGCGGAGGTCATCAGCTGAAGATAGTCGATGACCACCAGGCCCAGATTTTCCAGGCGGCGGCACTTGGCGTTCATATCCGCCACGGTCAGCAGCGGGTTATCATCGATACGGATGTCCATGCGGCTGAGGGCGGAGGCGGCCTCGGCGATGCGCTGCCAGTCGCTCTCCCGCAGGTTGCCGGTGATCAAGCGCTGGTTCTCCACCAGGCCCTCACTGGCGATGAGGCGGGTGACCAGCTGCTCCTTGGACATTTCCAGGGAGAAGATGGCCACGGTCTTGCCGGACTCGCGGGCGGCGGACAGGGCCACGTTCAGGGCCATACTGGTCTTGCCCATACCGGGACGGGCGGCCAGCAGGAGCAGGTCGGACTTGTTCATGCCGTTGATCTTGGCATCCACAGCGGAGAGTCCTGTAGACAGGCCCGGCACGGTCCGGCCTCCGTTAGCGGACAGCTCGGCCAGCTGGCTCATCACGTCGCCCAGCACCATGCCCACCGTCACCATGCCCTGGGCGCTGCGGCCACGGCGGATGGCGTAGATCTGCTGCTCGGCGGCTTCCAGCATATCGCCGGCGGCACCGCCGCCCTCCTGCACCATGGCGGTGATGTTGCCGGCGGCCTGGGCCACCTGGCGCATGAGCGACTTGTCCTGCACGATGCGGACGTACTCCATGACGTTAGCGCTGGTGGGAGTGACCTCCATCAGCTGCAGCAGATAGGAACGGGTATTGTCGTTATACAGTCCGTTCTTCTCCAGCTCGCCGGCCACGGTGACGCCGTCGATGGGCTGGGAGTAGACGAACATATGGTAGATCGTCTCGAAGATCTCCCGGTTGGTCCGCAGATAGAAATCCTGGGCCTGCAGCTTGTCCATCACGTCCTTGACGCAGTCGGCGTCGATGAGCATGGAGCCCAGCACCGCCTGCTCCGCCTGAGGGGAATGGGGCATGGACGGCGTCAGCAGGGCGTCGGTGTTGTTGGCCATGGGAAGACCTCCTTTCAAAATTACGGTAACAGCCGCGCCTGCGGCGCGGTGCTTTCCCCGCTTATTTCTCTTCGATGACGTGGACGTACACGGTGCCGGAGACCTCGTAGCCCAGTCTGGCCTTGACCTCATAGCTGCCGAAGCTCTTGATGGGCTGGTCCAGCACCAGCTTCTTGCCGTCGATGGTCAGGCCGTGCTGGGTCTGAAGCGCATCGGCGATGGCGGCGCCGGTGATGGCGCCGAACAGCTTGCCGCCCTCGCCGCCCTTGGCGGCGATCTTCACCTGGCAGGCCTTCAGCTTTTCGGCGATGGCCAGTGCCTCGGCCTTGGCCTCGGCGTCGGCTTTGGCCTTGGCCTTGGCCTGGAGGTTCATAGTGTTGACGGCGTCGGCAGTGGCCTCCACAGCCATGCCCTTGGGGATCAGAAAGTTGCGGGCGTAGCCCTCGGCGGCCTCGATCATCTGGCCCTTCTTGCCCTTGCCTTTGACGTCCTGCTTGAGAATGACTTTCATATCTGTATCTCCTTTACCTTAATTTTCAAAATACTTGTCGATGGCCTCCAGCAGCTTTGCCTTGGCCTCGGCCACGGTGATGTTGTCCGCCTGGCCGCCGGCGGTGGTGGAGTTGCCGCCGCCGCCCAGGGCCTCCAGGATCACCTGGACGTTGACCTCGCCCAGAGAACGGGCAGACATATACACGCCGTCACCTTTTTTATACAGCACAAAGCTGGCACGGATGCCCTTGAGGGTCAGCAGCTCATCGGCCGCCTTGGCGGCGGTGACGCGGTCGCATTCCTCATCCAGGGCCACCACGGCGATATCGTCGCGGTACAGCTCTGCCTGACGGATAATGTCGTAGCGGGCGATCATGGAGTTCAGGTCCCCCTGGAACATCCGCTGGACATCCTGGGTGTCGGCTCCCAGACGGCGGAGGTAGGCCGCCGCCTCGAAGGTACGGCCGCCGGTGCGGTTGGTAAAATTCTTGGTATCCAGCACGATACCGGAGAGCAGGGCCTCGGCCTCGCATTTCAGCACGTCAGACGGCTCCACCAGATACTGCATCAGCTCCGCCACCAACTCGCTGGCGGAGGAGGCGTAGGGCTCATGGTAGTTCAGGGCCATCTTCTCGATGTAGCTGCTGCCGCGGCGGTGGTGGTCGATGACCGCCACACGGTTGCATGTCTCCAGCATTTCCTCGGACTCCACGCTCTCGGGGCGGTTGGTGTCTACCACCACCAGCAGGGAGCCGGGCTGGCACTTGATAAAGGCATCCTGGCCGGAAATGGCGGTATTGGCGTATTCAGGCTGCTCGGAGAGACGCCGCAGGATGGGGTGAGCGGCGTTGTTCTCGGTGTCGATGATGATCTGGCAGGGCTTGCCGCGCTTGCGGGCGATACAGCAGATGCCCACGGCGGCGCCCAGGGAGTCCATATCCGCGTATTTGTGACCCATGACGTACACCTGCTTGGCATCGTCGATCAGTTCACCCAGAGCGTTGGCCATGACACGGGACTTGACCTTGGTACGCTTTTCGGTGGACTTGCTGCGGCCGCCGTAGAACTCGAAGTTCACACGGTCCTTGACCACGGCTTGATCGCCGCCGCGGGAGAGGGCCATCTCCAACGCCAGGGAGGCGTTCTTGAACAGCTGCTCGAAGCTGTCCTCGTCCCGGCCCACGCCGATGGACAGCGTGGCGGACACACCCTCGCCGGCCTGGACCTGACGGACCTTTTCCAGCACGTCGAACTTGCTTTCGGTGTAGCCGGTGTAGTCCTTCTCCTCGAAGAGGTAGAGGTAACGGTCACGGTCGTAGCCCAGCAGCAGCCCGCCGGAGCCGGCGGCCCAGTTATTCAGCTGTTCCTCCAGCGCGGCCAGCAGCGCCGAGCGCTTATTCTCGGGGCAGGCCTTCATCAGCTCCTCATAGTTATCCACCATGAGGATGGCCATAAGGGGCTTGGTCAGCTCCAGGGTCTGGCGCATCTGCTCAGCCTCAGTGATGTCCATCCAGTAGGTGGTGGCCAGGGTGGGCTGGTCGCCGCCCTCCGGCTCCGGGCGGCTCAGGGCGCCGAAGACGCGGTAGATACGGTCGTTCCAGCGGAACTGCTCGGGATATTCACGCTTGCCGTCCAGCAGCCAGCGGTAGGTGAAGTCGGGGATCACGGCATCTACCGCCGTTTCAAAGATCTTATCCTTCAGGCCGGTCAGGTCCGTGAACATATCGTTGCACCACAGGATCTCGCCGGTGGCTACATCGAACACCAGCATGGGCAGTGGCGCGTAGAGCATATTGCTGGACCGGGCGGTGTCCATACCGCCGGAGACGCGGTCCATGTACTGGCGGACAGATGCCTGGGCCATCTTGTTGCGGCGGCGGCCCACCAGGATGACCAGAAGGGCCACCAGACCCTCCGCCGCCGCCAGCAGCGGCTGGAAGGGCACCGTCACCGCCACAAAGGCGATGAGGCACAGGCTGTACAGCGTCATATTGGTACGAAATCCGCGTATGATCTTCTTGCTCAAGGGAACGCGCCTCCTTCCCGCCGGGGATACTACTCCATACTGAGAGTAGTTTATTATAGCACGAAAGCCGGGCGGGGACAATACGCTTTTCGGGAAATCAGCGGGGAATTTTCCCGGCGGGGCGGCGGGTGTCAAATACCGTCAAATGCCGTCGGCAAGTTGGGGGTGTACAAATGGGAAAAACTGTGGTATACTTTGTGAAAAGTGCTGAATACGGCACGTGTTTTTTGGTTGTTTCGCGGTGCGTGGATGCCGCGGTCAATATAGCAAACGAGGGCGTTCCCCTCTACATCGAGTGCTGACGACGGGCGACAGACTGTTCCCTCCCCCTGCGATGCAGGGCAGGCGGGCGGGGCAGAACGCCTTTGTTTTCGTGCGGTCATTTTTACCCGCCGCGACGCGCTCTATCTTATCGGAAAAGGAGCATTTATTCTTTTATGGCAGAAAAATTCAAGATCATTCCCCTTGGCGGTCTGAACGAGATCGGCAAGAACATGACCGTCTATGAGTACGGCGGCGACATCATCGTGGTGGACTGCGGCATGGCCTTCCCCGGCGACGATATGTACGGCATCGACTGCGTCATTCCCGACGTCAGCTATCTGGTGAAAAACCGCAGCCGGCTGCGGGGTCTGTTCATCACCCACGGGCACGAGGACCACATCGGGGCCATCCCTTATGTGCTCAAGCAGATCAATATGCCCATCTACTGCACGCGGTTCACCGCGGGGCTGATCAAGCTGAAGCTGCAGGAGCACGGGCTGGCCAGCTCTACGAAGCTGATCACCGTGGAGCCGGGTCAGACGGTGCGGGCAGGCAAGTTCCAGGTGGAGTTCATCCACGTGAACCACTCCATCGCCGACTCGGTGGCCTTCGCCATCCACACGCGGATGGGCGCGGTCGTACACACCGGCGACTTCAAGATCGACTCCACGCCCATCGACGGGGAGGTCATCGACCTGGCGCGCTTCGGCGAGCTGGGCAAGCAGGGCGTGCTGGCGCTGCTGGCGGACTCCACCAATGTGGAGCGCCCGGGCTATACCATGAGTGAGCGCGCCGTGGGCGCCACGTTCAAGCGGCAGTTCACCGGGTGCGACAAGCGGATCATCGTGACCACCTTCGCCAGCAACGTGCACCGCATCCAGCAGGTGCTGGACGCTGCGGCGGCCTGCGGACGGAAGGTGGCCGTTACCGGCCGGAGCATGGAGAACATCATGAAGGTCTCCACGGAGCTGGGGTACATGAAGGTGCCCAAAAACACGCTGATGGACATCAACCGCATCAAGGGACTGCCCCTGAACCAGCAGGTCATCGTGACCACCGGCTCCCAGGGTGAGGAAATGAGCGCCCTGTACCGCATGGCGTTCTCCACCCACAAGCAGGTGGACATCGGCCCCGGCGACAAGGTCATCATCTCCGCCAGCGCCATACCCGGCAACGAAGTGACGGTGGGACGGGTCATCAACGAGCTGTTCCGCAAGGGCGCGGACGTGGTGTACGACAAGGCGGATATGCTGCACGTGTCCGGCCACGCCTGTCAGGAGGAGCTGAAGATCATCCACGCGCTGACGAAGCCCAGGTTCTTTATCCCCCTGCACGGCGAGCAGCGGATGCTGCAGATCCACAAGCGTGTGGCGGAGAGCATGGGCATGGCTCCCACCAGCATCGTGGTGGCCGACAACGGCAGCGTCATCGAGCTGACCACCAAGCACATCAAGTGCGAGACCACCGTGCCCGCCGGCGAGGTGTTCGTGGACGGCGGCGGCGTGGGCGAAGTGGGCGCCGTGGTGCTGAACGACCGGAAGCTGCTGGCGGAGGACGGCATGGTGGTCATCGTGCTGCCCATGTCCAGCCACGACCACCAGCTGCTGTGCCCGCCGGAGATCGTCACCCGAGGCTTCGTGTACGTGAAGGAGTCCGAGGAGCTGCTGGAGGATATGCGCCGGGTGGCCACGGAGGCGGTGGATGGAATGTCCGCCAAGAAGCGCCGGGACGAGGGCGACGTATGCCGCACTGTGCGCTCCGCCGTGAGCAGCTATCTCTATAAGCACACCAAGCGCAGCCCCATGATCATCCCCATGGTGACAAAGCTGTAAGAAAACAAGGGCCGCCCAAAAGGGCGGCCCTTGTTTTGTATTCCTCTATGAACAGATCCCCGCACGGGGAGCTCTCATAGCGCTGGATTTAACGCGCTGCGCGCCGGTCGAGGCAGCGAGTTCAAGCCTGCCCGCGGCATTCCAAAAAGAAAACACCATCCTGACGGATGGTGTTTCTTTTTGGAGCGGGCGACGAGGCTCGAACTCGCTACCTCGACCTTGGCAAGGTCGCGCTCTACCAGATGAGCTACGCCCGCAAACGCAAGGTGAATTGTAGCAGAAAACACGCTGCTTGTCAACCCTGCATTTTTATTTTTTGTAAAAACGCTGCCGTCGCGGCACGGGCTACCGCATGAGGATCTCCACCACGCCGGCATTGGCGGCGTTGGGATAGAAATTCGTCACCCAGCCGCTGCCGCCCATGGCGCTCTGCACCTGGTACACTGTCTGCTGCACCTGATAGGACTGTCCTTCAAAGGCGCTCAGCTGCACCACCAGCTCCGTTTTGCCCGCCTGGGCCGCCTCGGTCAGCAGATCGTGCAGAGCAGAGACATTGGTGGCATGGACGATGTCAATGAGCTGCTGCTCGGTCTTCTTATAGCCGATGGTCACGGTGATCTCGCTGTAATTCCGGGCGGAATCGTCCACGGTGTACTGGATATAGGACACCGCATAGGAGCCCATGGGCGTGTCCTTCTCCACCTCGCGGCAGGCCTTTTCCGCCGCGTCGCCGGCATCCAGGCCCTCCTGGGCGTAATAGAGCCAGATGGTCCCCTCCTCCGCGTGGTTGCCCACGAAGATGAGGATATTGTTCACCAGATCCTGATAGGTATCTGCCCGCAGCACGTCCCGGCCCTCGCCCTCGTAATAGGTAGGGCTGTGATCCTTGACCTCGTACCACTCCCGATTCAGCAGGCTGCCGCAGCCGGTCAGCGACACCGTCAGCAGCGTGCACAGCAGCGCCGCGCACCATCTCTTTACCATGTCCGTGCCCTCCTTTCCGTCTCGTTACAGCAGCTCCAGCTGCTTCTCCTCGCTGTCCTCCGGCTTCAGGAGCGCACCCGCCGCGGGGATGGTCCGCGTCCGGTAACGGGCACCGTTGACGATGCCGCATTCCGCCGCGGGAAGCACCTTTTCCAGCCGGTACTTGGGCTTGATGTTCATCACCTGCACGCCCTGGGTAGAACGGGTGGTCTTGGGCGAGAGCAGCGCCGTGTGCACCAGCAGAGCCCGGGGCTCGTTGGTCTCCAGCGCCAGCTCCGTATCCTCCGTCAGGTGTACGGCGCACACCAGCGGGAACTTGTCGCAGTAGGCGCCGGTGAGCTTCCGCCGATTGGACACCGTGGCGTAGGCGCTCAGCGCCACACGGGCGGCACGGCCGTTCTCAAAGAAAAACACCACGCTGCCGCTGTAATCTCCCGGCAGGCACAGCCAGATCACATTCTCGCCGGCGTCCATGCCCAGCTTGGCGGGCAGGTAGTCGCCCAGGGCGGAGGCCTTCGTCTCGCCGAACTCACTGGCACGGGTCTTGTACACCTGGCACTTATCCGTGAACAGCAGCAGCTCCGTGCTGTTGGCGGCCTCGAAGTACTGCCGCAGGCTGTCGCCCTCCTTGAACTTCTGCTCGCCGGACATCCGCAGGGACTGGGGCGTGATCTTCTTGAAATAGCCCTCCCGGCTCAGGAACAGGTGGACGGGGTAGTCCTCCGCAGGCTCCTCGTCCGGCTCCTCCGGCATCTCGTGACTGTATACGATCTCCGTCCGCCGGGGCATGGCGTACTTCTTCTTCACGTCCTCCAGCTCGTTGATGATGATCTTGCGGATGCGGCCCGGCTTGGCCAGGGTATCCTCCAGGTCCTCGATCTCGTCCTGCAGGGCGCTGGTCTCCGCCACCCGCTTGAGGATGTACTCCTTGTTGATGTTCCGCAGCTTGATCTCCGCCACGTACTCCGCCTGCACCTGATCGATGCCGAAGCCGATCATCAGGTTGGGGATGACCTCGGCTTCCTCCTCCGTCTCACGGATAATTTGGATGGCCCGGTCGATGTCCAGCAGGATGCGCTTCAGGCCCTGCAAAAGGTGAAGCTTTTCCTTTTTCTTATTCAGGATGAAGTACACCCGGCGCTTGACGCAGTCAGTGCGCCAGGCGGTCCACTCCTCCAGGATTCCGCCCACGCCCAGCACGCGGGGCATACCGGCGATGAGGATGTTGAAGTTGCAGCTGACGGTATCCTGCAGAGGCGTCAGCCGGTACAGCTTGGCCATAAGCTTGTCCGGGTCCACGCCACGCTTCAGGTCGATGGCCAGCTTCAGGCCGCTGAGGTCCGTCTCGTCGCGCATATCGGCGATCTCCTTGACCTTGCCGGCCTTCACCAGCTCCGCCACCTTGTCCAGAATGGCCTCGATGGTGGTGGAGTAGGGGATCTCGTACACCTCGACGACGTTTTCCTTCTTATCGTAACGCCATCGGGCGCGGACCTTCAGGCCGCCGCGGCCGGTGCTGTAAATGACCCGCAGATCGTCGCCGTCACAGATGATCTGGCCGCCGGTGGGAAAATCCGGTGCCAGCAGCGTGGAGGCGATATCGTGGGCGGGGTTTTTCAGATAGGCGATGGTGGTATCGCACACCTCACCCAGATTAAAGCCGCAGATCTGGCTGGCCATGCCCACGGCGATGCCCTGGTTGGCGGACACCAGCACATTGGGATAGGTGGTGGGCAGCAGGGCGGGCTCCTTGGTGGTGTTGTCGTAGTTGTCCACAAAGTCCACGGCATCGCAGTCCAGATCACGGAACAGCTCGGCGCAGATGGGGGCCAGCTTGGCCTCGGTGTACCGGCTGGCGGCATAGGCCATGTCCCGGGAGTACACCTTGCCGAAGTTGCCCTTGCTGTCCACAAAGGGGTGCAGCAGGGACTCGTTGCCCTTGGCCAGGCGGACCATGGTCTCATAGATGGCCTGGTCGCCGTGGGGGTTCAGGCGCATGGTCTGGCCCACGATATTGGCGCTCTTGGTGCGGCTGCCGGTCAGCAGGCCCATCTTGTACATGGTGTACAGCAGCTTTCGGTGGGAGGGCTTGAAGCCGTCGATCTCCGGGATGGCGCGGCTGACGATGACCGACATGGCGTAGGGCATATAGTTCTCGTCCAGCGTGGCGGTGATGGGCTGCTCCACCACCGCACCCCGCAGGCCCATCACGTTGGGATCGCCCGCGTGCCGTATTTCTTTTTCCTCGGTTTTCTTTTTTGCCATAGGAACGGTGTCCTTTCACTGTCTAAAGCCTGCTGCCGCAGGCCTTTTCTTTATAGCTTTGCACGGAGCAGATGTCCGGAGCACCGGCAAAGGCGTCAGATCTTCCGCCAAGACAAGGCGCAGGGGCGCAGCCATACTTTGTGTATGGCAAGCCGCTGCAACAAAGTATTGGCGCAAGAGATACGCCTTTGTCAGCTTACATCGATCATATCAAGGTACTTATAGCCATTTTCAGCGATATAGTCCTTTCTGCCGGACAGGTTATCGCCCAGCAGCAGGTCAAATACCCGGGCCGTCTCCTCGGCGTCCTCCGGCAGCACCCGGATGAGCCGCCGCGTCTCCGGCGACATGGTAGTCATCCACATCATCTCCGGGTCGTTCTCGCCCAGTCCCTTGGAGCGCTGGACATTGACCTTCTTGCCCTCCAGCTTTTTCAGGATATCCGCCTTCTCCTTCTCAGAGTAGGCGAACCAGGTCTTTTCGCCGGACTTCTCTTTGCAGGTGATCTCGAACAGGGGCGTCTCGGCGATATAGACGTAGCCCTCCCGGATCAAGGTGGGGCACAGCCGGTAGAGCATGGTCAGGATCAGCGTGCGGATCTGGAAGCCGTCCACGTCGCCATCGGTGCAGATGACCACCTTGCTCCAGCGAAGGTTGCTCAGGTCAAACTGGTTCAGGTCCTTGACAGCCTTGCCGCTGACCTCCACGCCGCAGCCCAGCACCTTCATCAGGTCGGTGATGACGTCGCTTTTGAAGATGCGGGGATAGTCCGCCTTCAGGCAGTTCAGTATCTTGCCGCGGACGGGCATGAGGCCCTGAAATTCCGCGTCGCGGGACTGCTTGCAGGCGCCCAGGGCGGAGTCGCCCTCCACGATGTAGATCTCGCGGCGCTCCACGTCCTTGGTGCGGCAGTCCACGAACTTCTGCACCCGGTTGGCAATATCGATCTTTTCGGTGAGCTTTTTCTTCTGGTTGATGCGGGTGCGCTCCGCCGTCTCGCGGCTGCGCTTGTTGATGAGCACCTGAGCGGCGATCTTCTCCGCCGCGTCACGGTTCTCGATGAAGTATATCTCCAGTCGGCTGCGGAGGAACTCCGTCATGGCCTCCTGGATGAACTTGTTGGTGATGGCCTTCTTGGTCTGGTTCTCGTAGCTGGTCTGGGTGGAAAAGCTGCTGCTGACCAGGATCAGGCAGTCCTGCACGTCCGGGAAGGTGATCTTGGCCTCGCCCTTGACGTACTTGTTGTTGTCCCGCAGGTATTTGTCGATGGCCGACACCATGGCTGAGCGGGTGGCCTTCTCCGGGCTGCCGCCGTGTTCCAGGAAGCTGGAGTTGTGGTAGTATTCGCACAGGGCGGTCTTGTTGGAGAAGCACAGCGCCACGCTGAGCTTCACCTTGTACTCCGGCTTGTCCGGCCGATCCCGGCCCTTGCGCTCCGCCTCCCAGTACACCGGCTCCGTCAGGGCGTCCAGCCCTGCCAGCTCCCGGATGTAGTCCTCAATGCCGTGCTCGTAGACGAACTCTTCTGTCTCGAACTTTCCGGCGGCTGTCTCGTTTTTCAGCCGGAAGGTCACGCCGGCGTTGACCACCGCCTGCCGCCGCATCACGTCCCGGTAGTAGTCCACAGGGATATCGATATCGGTAAACACGTCCAGGTCCGGCAGCCAGCGGATGGTGGTGCCTGTACGCTTTTTATTGCCGGTCTGTTCGCTGACCTCCAGCTTGCCCGCGATCTCGCCGCGCTCAAAGTGCAGCCGGTACTCCTTCCCGTCGCGCCACACGGTCACGTCCATATAGCGGGAGGCGTACTGGGTGGCGCAGGAACCCAGGCCGTTCAAGCCCAGAGAGAACTCGTAGTTCTCGCTGTTCTCGTTGTCGTACTTGCCGCCGGCGTACAGCTCGCAGAACACCAACTCCCAGTTGTAGCGTCCCTCTTTTTCGTTCCAGTCCACCGGGCAGCCCCGACCCTGGTCATCCACCTGGATGGACCGGTCGGCGAACCGGGTCACAGTGATGAGCTTGCCGTGGCCGCCCCGGGCCTCGTCAATGGCGTTGGACAGTATCTCGAATACCGCGTGCTCGCAGCCCTCCAACCCATCGGAGCCAAAAATGACGCCGGGCCGCTTCCGTACCCGGTCCGCCCCCTTCAGACTGGAGATACTTTCATTATCATAAGTCGCTTTCTTTGCCATATCTATCCTCCGGTGTATACCGATCACAATTCATTATACATTATATAGTATCGGCAGGCGTTTTGCAAGCGCTCACACGCCCCATTCCCCGCCGCTTCCGCAAGAAATGTTAGGCCCCCTGAAATATTGACTGGTTTACACAAAAAATAACCCGGCCGCAACCGGGCGCAGCCCTTTGTGTATAGGGTTTTGCACAGTTTCCACACCTTTTTCCACCAGCGTTATGTTACCTGATAACTCTCGTAAAAAGTTGCAAAAACACAGTTAATAGACATAATCAGGCGGCTTTTACTCTTATGCGTGTATACTTGCGTGCATATTCATTTGCTGCGCACGCTTATCGGACGACACGCTGTTGAATAACCGTGAAACCACCTGTCCCCCAGGGCTTTTCGCCCACGCCCCCGACAAACTACACAAAGGGACAACCGCGGCGCGGCGCAACTTTTCCGTCACGGCGCAAAAAAGCCTCTTGCGCTCTCCCAGCAGGTGTGCTATGATATGAACACAGTTGTTCGCAAGCGGCGGACACGAGGAGGAGCAATATGGAGAAACAGAAATTTTACTTAGTCGCCGCCGACGCTCTGCCGGAGGTCTTTCTCCGGGTAGCAGAGGCCAAACGGATGCTGCAGGTAGGCGAGGCCGCCACCGTGGGCGACGCTGCCCGCCAGGTGGGCATCAGCCGCAGCGCCTTCTATAAATACAAGGATGCCGTACAGCCCTTCCAGAATATGCACGCGGGGCATATCATCACCTTTTATGCCCTGCTGAAGGACAACCCCGGCGTGCTGTCCAACTACCTGGCCATCTTCGCCAATTCCGGCGCCAACATCCTGACCATCAACCAGACCATCCCCACCAACGGCTGCGCCGGCGTGACCATCTCCGCGGAGACGGGCGATATGTCCGAGGAGCTGGATGATCTGATGACCCGTGCCGCCGCGGCGGAGGGCGTGCTCAAATTTGAGATCATGGCGGGATAATGCTCAGACGCAAAAAACAGGCACACTATGTGTGCCTGTTTTTTTTGTAAGAAATATCCCCCCGGCTGACGCCGGGGGGATGCGTATTGCAGGGAGTTACTCCGCCTTGGGAGCCTCAGCGGCCTCGGCAGCAGCCTTGGCAGCGGCGGCCTTTTTCTCGGCAGCGGCCTTCTGCGCGGCCTTGAACTTCTCCTTCTCCTCAGGCGTGGGGATAGGCTCAATGGCGTTGCGCGGGCAGGCCTTGGCGCACATAGTGCAGTTCTTGCACTTGCTGTAGTCGATGACGGCCACGTTGTCCACAACGTGGATGGCGTCGAACTTACAGGTACGCTCACACATACCGCAGGCGATGCAGCTGTTGGCGCAGACCTTGGTAACGGCGGGGCCCTTGTCCTTGTTGGAGCAGTTGACAAACACCTTCTGCTTGTAGGGCACCTCCACGATCAGGTGGTGCGGGCAGGCAGCGCGGCAGGCACCGCAGTTGGTGCACTTCTCCTTGTCGACCACGGCAACGCCGTTGATGACATGGATGGCGTCGAACTTACAGGCCGCCACGCAGGAGCCGAAGCCGAAGCAGCCGTAACGGCAGGCCTTGGCGTCGCCGCCGCAGACCTTGGTAGCCGCCAGACAGTCCTTCACGCCGCGGTACTCGAAGTTATCCTTGGCGTTGCAGCCGCCGTTGCACAGCACGTGAGCCACCATCTTGTCGCCGGAGGGAGCCTCCATGCCCATGATGGCCGCGATCTTGGCGGCATTCTCGGGGCCGGCGGGGGCGCAGGCGGTAACGGGGGCCTTGCCGGCCAGGATCGCCTCGGCGCAGCCGCCGCAGCCGGGATAGCCGCAGCCGCCGCAGTTGGCGCCGGCCAGACATGCCTGGATCTCAGGCAGACGGGGATCGACCTCGACCTCGAAGACCTTAGCGGCGATGGCGAGGATCAGGCCGAACACAATGGCGAGTACGCCGAGTACGGCGATCGCATATACAATAGTCATAGTTCCTTACCTCCTTACCAGACCTTCAGGCCGCTGAAGCCCATGAAAGCCAGAGCCATCAGGCCGGCGGTGACCAGCGCGATGGGGAAGCCGTCAAAGGCCTTGGGGTTGTCGCCGGAGACCTCCAGCTGCTCGCGGACAGCCGCGAACAGGAAGATGGCCAGCAGGAAGCCCAGACCGCCGGTGATGCCGTAGACCACGGACTCGATGAAGTTGTAGTCATTCTGGGTATTCAGCAGAGCCACGCCCAGCACGGCGCAGTTGGTGGTGATCAGGGGCAGGTAGACGCCCAGGGCGGTGTACAGGGTGGGGATGTTCTTCTTCAGGAACATTTCCACAAACTGCACCAGACCGGCGATGACCAGAATGTAGGCCACGGTCTGCATAAACTCCAGATGCAGGGACACCAGCACCATGTTGATCAGGTAGCAGAATGCGGAGGCCAGACCCATAACGAAGGTCACGGCGGCGCCCATACCGATGGCCGTGTCGATCTTCTTGGACACGCCCAGGAAGGGGCAGATGCCCAGGAACTGGGCAAAGATGAAGTTATTGGTCAGAATAGCGCCAAGAGAGATGGCGAGCAAGGTAGTCACACTCATAGCTTACTTGGCCTCCTTTTTCTTTTCGCTCTTGGCCAGAGCCCACTGCATCACAGCGATGAGGCAGCCCAGCGTCAGGAAGCCGCCCACGGGCAGCGTCAACACGCTGACACCGTACTCGGCGGGGAAGATCTCAACGCCGGGTGCGCTGCCCAGTGCGCCGCCGCCCAGCAGGCCGCCGCCGAAGGTGCCGGCGCCGAAGAACTCACGGAATACGCACATGACGATCAGCACGAGAGTATAGCCGATGCCCTGGCAGATGCCGTCCACCGCGGAGGCACCCACGCCGTTCTTGGAGGCGAAGCCCTCCGCACGGCCGAGGATGATGCAGTTCACGACGATCAGGGGGATAAACACGCCCAGAGAGCTGGACAGGGCGGGAACGAACGCCTTGAGCAGCAGGTCCACGCAGGTGACGAAGCCGGCGATGACCACGATATAGCAGGCGATACGCACTTCATTGGGAATGATCTTACGCAGCAGGGAGATGAAGATGTTGGAGAGGGTCAGGATAATGAGCACGGACACGCCCATGCCCAGGCCGTTGAAGAACGACGTGGTGATGGCCATGGTGGAGCACATACCCAGCACCTGCACCAGCACAGGGTTCTGTGTGATGAGGCCCTCTTTCAGTTGCTTACCGAAATTCATAAATGCAGCTCCTCCTTTCTTAGCCCAGCAGCTCGGCAACAGCCAGAGCGGCATTGGCGCCCATGTTGATGCCCTTGGTGGAGACGGTGGCGCCGGAGACAGCGATGATGTTCTTGCCCACCACCAGGGAACCCGCGCCGCTCTCACCGATGAACTGATCCAGGACCGGCTCGCCGGCGGCGTTGGGCTCGTTGCCCACGACCTTGGTGCCGATGCCGGACGTCTCGGCGTGGCTGACCACGGAGATGCCGGTGATGGCCTTGTCGGCGTCCACGCCCACCATCATCACGATGCTGCCCTGGGAGCCGGAGGCGGAGATCTTCATCACATAGCCATTGTCGGCGCCGCCGGTGGTCATGGGATACAGCTCCACCAGCTTGCCGCCCTGAGAGGCAGCCGCCGCGGTCATGTCGTCGGTGATGTCCAGCTTGTCGCCAAACTCGCTGCCCTCGGGAGCCACAGCGCTCATGGCGATGCGGGTGTTCTCCGCATCGATGGCGGCGATCTTGTCGGCGGTCACGTTGTCGACCAGACCCAGCAGGGCGGCCACAACGAGGGAAATAACAGTCAAGGTGCCGGCGACCTTGAGAATAAACTTACCGGAGATCTTCATTACTTCGCCGCCTCCTTCTTTTCTTTCTTGGGCGCACCATAGATGACGGGACGGATGTACTTATCCAGCAGCCAGGTGGTGCAGTTCATGATCAGGATGGAATAGCAGACGCCCTCGGGATAGGAGCCGAAGCGGCGGATAAAGCAGGTCAGCAGACCGCAGCCGAGACCGAAGATCAGCTGGCCGGGCTTAGTGACGGGGGAGGTGGCATAGTCGGTAGCCATGAAGATGGCACCCAGCATCAGGCCGCCGCCGAACACGTTGTACAGCATATACTGCACGTTGTCGATACCGGCGGGCGCCGCGATCAGGGTCAGGATGGCCACGGTGCCGATGTACGCCACGGGGATCTGCCAGGAGATGACCTTGCGGATAAGCAGGTAGACACCGCCCACCAGCAGACACAGGGCGGAGACTTCGCCCAGGGAGCCGCCGATCTTGCCCAGGAACATATCGCCGATGGGGTAGTTGCTCATCAGGGTGGTGAGCGCTTCCTCGGTGCCCTCCTTCATGAGGGCCATGGGGGTGGCGGCGGAGGTGACATCGGGACGGATCTGAGGAATGGCCCAGGTGGTCATCCAGGTGGCATAGCTGGCCAGCAGGAACGCACGGCCCGCCAGCGCGGGGTTCAGGAAGTTGCAGCCGATGCCGCCGTAAAGCTGCTTGACCACAACGATGGAGAAGAACGCGCCGATGATGATGACCCACCAGGGCAGGTCAACGGGGCACACGAAGCTCAGCAGGATACCGGTGACCACGGCGGACAGGTCGCCCACCATGCAGGACTTCTTCATGACCTTGCGGTAGGCCCACTCAAAGAACACGCAGGATACCACGGAGACAGCGGTCAGCAGCAGAGCCTTCCAGCCGAAGCAGTACACGCTCCAGGCCAGTGCGGGCAGCAGCGCGATGATCACGTCCAGCATGATGCTGCGGGTATCCTCGTTGGAACGGATGTGGGGGGAGGAGGACGCGATCAGCTTGAGATTCTTGTAATCAGTCATAGTTTACGCCTCCTTCTTTTCGGCAGCGGCCTTTGCTTCGGCCTCCGCCTTGGCCTTGGCGGCCATTCTCGCGTTGTTGACCTCCTGCTTGCCCAGACGGAACGCATGGGTCAGGGGCAGGCGGGCAGGACAGGTGTAGGTGCAGGCGCCGCACTCGATGCAGTCCATGCCGTGCAGCACGTTCTGCCAGGTGTCCACGTCGCCCTTCATCAGGTACTTATACATGAAAATGGGCTCCAGACGGATGGGGCACACGCCCACGCACTTGCCGCAGCGGATGCACTGGGGATCCTCGACGTACTGCTCCTCCTTGTCGGCGAAGGCCAGCATGGCGCCGGTACCCTTACCAACGGTGACATCCACGTCGTACTGGGCCAGACCCATCATCGGGCCGCCCATGATGAGCTTATATGTCTCGTCCTTCAGGCCGCCGCAGGCGTCGAACAGCTTGGTAATGGGGGTGCCGATGGGGCACTCGATGTTCTTGGGCTCGATGACGCCGGAACCGGAGACGGTGACGATCTTGTTGACCACGGGCATACCCTCATACACCGCGCGGTAGATGGCGCAGGTGGTATTCAGGTTGAAGATGCAGCAGCCCGCGTCGGCAGGCAGCTTGCCGCTGGGCACCTGACGGCCGGAGACGGCCTGGACCAGCTGCTTCTCAGCGCCCTGGGGATAGCGGGTGTGCAGGACCTCCACCACCACAGGGGCGTTCAGCTCCGCGATCTTGGCGTTCAGGACGTCAGCCGCGTTCTGCTTGTTGGCCTCGATGCCGATGTACACCTTATCCACGCCGAAACACTTGGCCAGCAGGGTCGCGCCCTTGATGACCTGCTCCGGACGCTCCAGACAGGTGCGGTGGTCGCCGGTGATGTACGGCTCGCACTCCGCGGCGTTGATGATAACGTAATCCACCTTGCCCAGACCGGAGCTGATCTTCACGTGAGTGGGGAACGTTGCGCCGCCCTGGCCGACGATGCCGGCGTTCTTGACGATCTCCACCAGCTGCTCGGGCGTCAGGCTGTCGGGATCCGCCACGGGCTTGACTTCCTCGGAGACCTCATCCTGGAAATCGTTTTCAATGACCACGGACATCATCTTGCCGCCCATAGAGAAGGGACGGGGCTCCACGGCCTTGACCGTGCCGGAGATGCTGGCGTGGATGGGGGCGGAAACAAATCCGCCGGGTTCGCCGATCCTCTGTCCAATTTTAACCTTGTCGCCTACCGCTACAATAGGCTTGCAAGGCGCACCGATGTGCATAGACATGGGAATGACCACCTCAGCCGGCGCCGCCAGCTTTTCGATGGCCTTTTCATTGGTTGCGGCCTTCATGTCGTTGGGATGAACGCCGCCAAAGAATGCTTGTGCCATTGTCTTCACCTCATCTTACTACCGGGTGGCGCTATGCCACCGCATACTGTCTTAAATATTACAACAAAACTTTTCTCTTGTCCAGCCCCGCGTTGAAATTCCCACGTTTTTTTGCGGTTTTTGTCGGAAACTTCACCGGCAAAGACCGCCTCTTGTGTTTTTCGGGCAGCTGTGCTACACTATACGGTAGAGGGACGGACACCGCCGGAAAAAACTTCCTACACTGCGGCAGACGGTCCTCCGCCGGATATCAAACTCTATTCCGAAAGGATGGTATTTTAGTATGGTACTTGACCGTGGTTCCCTGAAGCGGGAGTCCAAGATGCTGCTGAAGACCGCACAGGTCAGCCCCTACCTGTTCACGCTGGTGCTGCTGGCCATCATGTTCGTCATCAACGGCATCAGCGACTATGTGCAGATGGACGACGAGTTCGCCTATGTCTACTCCCTGCGGTTCGATATGGATCTGAGCTTCCTGGCACTGCACCGGGCGTTCCCCGCTTTTGCGGTGTGGTTTGTGACCATCGTGTGCACGCTGCTTGGCGTGGTGCTGAACGTCGGTGCGTCCCTGTATCACCTGGGCATCCGTCGGGGTGAGGAGATGCCGTATGTGACGCTGTTCGACGGCTTTGCCTTTGCCGGGAAGGTCATCCTGCTGTATGTTGTGCAGGTCATCTTCATCTCCCTGTGGACGCTGCTGCTGGTGATCCCCGGCATCGTGGCGGCCTACCGCTACCGCTTTGCTATGCTGAACCTGTGCGAAAACCCGGAGATCGGCGTCATGGAGGCCCTCAACATGAGCAAGGCCCAGACCCTGGGCTTCAAGTGGCAGCTGTTCGTGCTGGATCTGAGCTTCATCGGATGGAATATTCTGGTGAGTCTGACACTGGGCATTCTGGATATCTGGGTGGCGCCCTACCGGGCGCAGGCCAACATCGCCTTCTTCCAGGAGATCAAAAAGATCAAGGGCGTAGGCTTCTTCCCGCCGCGGCCGGAGGACGACGATCAGTTCCGTCCCCACGACCCCTTTGGCGAGGATAACTGGTAATATGCAGAGAACAAGCCCCGGGGCATCGCTCCGGGGCTTGTTGTATTCACACTTCGGCGGGAGCCGCTTCCTCCGCCTGCGGCATCTCAGTCGGGGCGCTGCCGTCGAAGGGCGTCTCCAGGCAGGTCAGGTCCCGCAGGCAGCGGCGGAAGTCGTGGCAGAAGGCCGCATACTCATAGCCGGTGCAGATACGCTCGTCCATAACGATGCCCAAAGGCATCATCTTCTTGCTCAGGTCGCCGTTCATGTAGTTAGGCACCGGCTTGCCCATGCAGACGAACACGCTGGTGGTGCCGAACTCATAGCAGTGGTGGTGGATATAGCTGGTCTTGATGGAGGCCAGGTTGGTGATGAACATACTGGTGTGGAAGGGACTCAGGTCAACGATCTTCCGGGGCAGCAGGCCGTGCTTATCCAGATGGTAGGCCAGCCAGATCACGAACTTGGGCAGGCCGGGAATAGAGAACATCATCTTGGCGAACTTGTCGGTGCTGTTCTTCTGCTCTGTCTGGCTGTTGGCGGCGATGGCATCGGTGATCTTCTGGTTGATGGTGAAAATAGTGTCCTTGGGCTCCAGATAGATCTTCAGCGTCGTCTCATCCGGGCTGCCGTCGGCCCGCTTTTTCAGGATGACAAAGGAGACGCAGAAGTGGTTGCGCTCATAGAGATGACTGTTGACCACGAACCAGTTAAGCTTGGGGTTGGTCTGATAGGCCTTGTAATAGGCGGCGATGATCACCGCCATGTGGTTGATGCGGATCCCAGCGCGCCGTTTTTCGCGGATATAGGCCTTGATGCCCTCCTCGTCGATGTTTTCGGTGATGGTGTTCCAGGCATCGTACCGCTTGGGCATGATGTAGGGAATGGCTGCCACGATGGGGGGCAGGTCCTTTACTCGCTTTCCGTCAGGGCGCATGAGCAGTTCCTCGATTCTGTCTGTATTGTATCCATCATAGACCATATGGCCGCGGATTGCAAGCTGTTGTTTTCTTTTCCGAACAGGTGCGGAAAGGCAGATGTCAAGAAGAAAATGGACAAATGACAAAAAATATCAATCTTGAGGTGTAACACAAGAAGATCTCCGGGCGCCAGGCAGCTGGCGGCGAAGTGTGTTACAAGCGGTATCGCTGCGCGATGTAGCACGGAAACACCAGCCAGTCAAGACCACGAAAAAAGAAGCTCTCGCGGGGGAGCTTCTTTTTTCATGCAGAGCGCCCTTGCGGGCGGTCTTGACAGACCGGTGATTCCATGCGCAGGGTGACCAACATGGCCTGCTGCACAGGCCATGCTGACGCAATTTCACAGTATGGGGACGCGGGGCGGCAGCGTCACACAAAGCTTGCTGCAGCAACGACGTCCTGGGCGCGGAATTGTGTTACAATGGAAGGACCACGAACTATCCTGAAAGATAAGGGAGGCTCTCATGGGACACTACATGACGAAAGAGGAACGCATTATCATGCAGACGCTGCTGGACGAGAAAAAGCCGGTCAGCTACATCGCCCGGAAGCTGGGCTGCTGCCGCCAGACGGTCTACAACGAGATACGGCGCGGACAGTATCTCCATAACTACGGCTACTATGACAAGCTGCGGTACTCGGCAGACAAGGGGCAGCAGATACACGACTACAATCAGACGGCAAAAGGCAGGCCGTTGAAGATCGGCAGCGACCACGCCTTTGCTGCCTACATCGAGCACAAGATCATCGTGGATAGGTACTCCCCGGCTGCTGCTCTGGCGGCGGCGCGGAAGTACCCTTTTGCTACAAGGATATGCGTCAGTACTCTGTACAGCTATATCGACAAGCAGGTATTCTACAAGTTGGGCAACCGGCACCTATGGGAGAAGTGGAAGAAGCAGCCGAAGAAGGCCGAGGACAAGGAGCAGCGGGTAGTACACCCGAAGCTGCCCAGCATAGAGGTCAGACCGGCGCACATTGACCGACGCGAAGAGTATGGACATTGGGAAATGGACTTGGTGGTCAGCGGTCAGAATGGAAGAAGTGTACTTCTCACACTGACGGAGCGACTGAGCAGACAGGAGATCATCGTCAAGCTGCCGGACAGACGGGCGGAGACCATACGCAGGGCCATAGACCGAATGGAGCGTAAGACGCTGGGCTTCCGGCAGAAGTTCCGGTCTATCACCACCGACAACGGCAGCGAGTTCATGGAGTATGACAAGCTGGTCAAGAGTTGCCGGAGCAAGGGCAGCCGCTTTGACATCTACTACTGTCACAGCTACTCCGCATGGGAGAAAGGCAGCGTGGAGAACCACAACCGCATGATACGCCGGTTCTTTCCCAAAGGCACCAACTTTGACGAGGTATCTCCGGCAGAGGTACAGCGGGTGCAGGATTGGATGAACCGGTATCCGCGCAGAGTGTTAGGTTGGCAGACACCCGATGAAGCCGCAGCATAGGCAGGGGCCCCGCGCGGCTGAAGCCTTGGCGCGGGGCCCCGCTGTAACACATTGTGCAGCTGCAGCCGGCTTGGATGGGCGCCGCAGCAGGACCAGGACGTGTTACATCACTTGCGTAATTTCTTCTGACTTCTCCGCCACTTCCGGGAGGGCTTGACCACACCGTCCATATTGGCCTGCTGCTCGTTCCGGCGCAGAGAGAGTATCTCCTCCTCAGACAGCATATCGCCCTCCTTGAAGGACTTTTGCAGATTGCCCACACAGGCCAGCGTGTCGTATGCCGCATAGTCTTTGTTGGTCACGAACCAGCAGCGGCGGGTAAGGGGTGTGAGCAGCTGGGTGTTGGTAGCGTTCTCCATCTCCCATGCGTCATAGAGGTTCTGACGTTGGAAGCGCCACAGCTTATCACAATCCACCACGCAGCTTGTCACCTGACGGAGCAGTGCGTCCACATGGCCGAAACGCTGGGCGGTGTAGTACATGGAAATATGGTAATGGCGGCAGGTCAGCAGCGTATTGAGGAACAGCGGGTCAATGTTGCTCTTGAAGTTCCGGCTGTTCATCTGGACGCTGAACTCGTCGCCCAGCACCAGTGTGACGGTGAGCGTGTCGTGCTCTTTATCGTACTGGCCATTCTTTTCGGCGCAGTAGACCACCTGCTGGAGCGACACGAAATCGTCATAGGGGATGGACAGTGCCACATTGGACAGCACCTTGACCCGCTGCTCCACCCACACGCCGCGGTCTTTGTCCCAGATCGGTCTGCCGTTATACTGCTCATACATAGAGACCACCTTATGGACGGCGGAGAGTGTCTTGCCCTTGCCGAACAGGCCGACGTAGGCCACCAGCTCGCCGGTCCTGCACTCGTTCCACTTGCGGTACTTGAGATACTGGAACAGGTCAACGGTACCATAGCGTACCAGCTTCACCGGATAGAAGAACGCGCAGCGGACGGTGGGACAGAAGGCCAGCACCAGACCCAGCACGATAAGCACGATAATGGCCATATCAGAACCTCCGCCAGTTGACCAGCGCGGCGGCCACGGCCGCCACGATGCGGAACACGGCGGTGACCAGCACGACGGCCACGAATACGGTCAGCAGATAGGGTATCAACTCGGCCATGGTGGCGGGCGGCACGATGTCCACGCCGGTGATCCGGAAAAATTCAGCTACGACAGACGCCATCAGAACACCCCCTTTACCAGTTTCCAAAGAAGAAGGATAAAGCCGAGCACAAGACCCAGCAGCAGAAAGCCCTCGGTGACGGTGTAGGTGTCAAAGGGCTTCGTGAGAAACAGCTCGGCGGAATCCACCGTATAGGGCAGCGTGGCCGGAGAGATATCGCCCCCATTCAGCAGCGCCGGATCATCGGTATAGAGGATGGAGCCGTCCGTGTCATAGATGGTGGTAGGAGATCTGGTCGTGGTGTCATCCTCCGGCTCCTCGTCCGCTTCAAGAGCCGGTCTGAGCGCCCACTCTGGAATATCCTCCGCTGTCGGCGCAGCGTAGGCGGTCGCCGTGAGGATCAGGAGCAGCGCCAGGACGCCGGAAAGCATCTGTATGTATCTCATTTATCATCACTCCATTTTACGATCAGGCAGATCACCGCACCGGCCACAATTGTCCAGAGCAGTATCTTCCACCATGAGAATGTCAGTCCATCAAGGGCGAACTCCGTTTGCAGGAGTTCCAGACACGATGTAAGGACTTGCCCAAGGCTTTGCATCAGAACACCCTCCTTTTGATGATGACGCCGATGACCAGCACGATCAGGGACGCTTCAATAATGGCCGTCCACTCGGAGGGCAGGAACGGAAACAGGCTGCTGCCCAGATTCAGGAACGCCGTAAAGAAGTTTTTGACGGAGTCCACCGTATGGTCCAGCAGCAGGTCCACATCGTCCAGACCGTCCAGCAGATTAAGGATGAAGTGCAGGGAGCCAACGATAAGGCCGTTGATCAGGCTGGTGATCATATTCAGCAGAGCCCGCAGCGGCTCAAGTAAAACAGACATGGTATCTCACCCCTGTAACACAAATTTCAAATCCTGGCGCCGGAGCTGCAGCAAGAAGTGTGTTACGAGAAAAACAGCTTCTTGCCCACGATGCCCAGCACCATGCAGACTACGGCGAAGGTCAGCGCGACCTGCAGTTCAGACGGCAGCACCGTCCAGAAGCCGGTGAGCCACGCCGGGTAATCGCCGCCGAAGCCGCTGATCTGCTCCGTATACTCGTTGAACTTGGAGATGACCTCGTCCACGCTGGAGATGGCCTTGTCAAACAGACGGACGATGAAGCCTATCAGCTTACCGGCGAAGGTGCCCAGCTTGGAGAACACCTTGACCACCAGCTGTGAGATGGAGCTGCTGCTGTAGTCCTCGTCCGGGGCACCGTCCCCGGTATGGTCCTCATAGGTCTTGCCGCAGCGGGAGCAGGTATAGACATCGTAGGCCGAGGCGGTTTCCTCGCCGGTGTCCGGGTCGGTGACGGCGTCCACATGGGACGATATGATCCAGTCATGGCCCAGCGGGTCGATGATCTCCGAGTAGCTGTCCCCGCATTGGGAGCAGGTAGAGACCTGCAGGCCGGGCAGGGTGCAGTCGGCCTCCTGCTCCATATGCTGCTGATAGGTGTGGTCACAAGTGGCAGAGCCGGAGGTGTCCTGAAGCTGGGCGAGGATGGCGTCCAGACGTTCCAGTACCGGCGTCAGGTCCAGCTTCTCATCCAGCCACGTCTGGAGCGATTGCAGCCATGCGAGGATATTACTGCTGCCGGAGACGTCCGGGGGCGGGGTGCCGGTATCGGTATACCACTGTTCGCCGCAGACGCTGCACTGGTAGAGCGTATGGCCCTGGGTGGCCACGGTGCCATCCGAGTTATAGACCATGTTGACGTGCTCAATGACCTTCCAGTCGTGGCCCTTGGCGGCGAGGATCTGCTCGTAGGTCTCGCCGCACTTGGAGCAGGTATAGCTGGCGTGGCCGCTTTCCAGACAGGTGGGGGCCGTGTCAATGGTCTCCTTCCAGTCGTGCTTGCAGGTGGTGGGGGTGTCGGGATTGGAACCGGTATCATCCTCAACCACATAATTGTAGGTGTTGGAGACGTTATTATTTGTGATCGTAACGTTGGTATCACCAAACTGTACCGTAAGCTCAACGTCATTGTCCAGAGTGAGGAAGTACGTCCGGGAGGAGTAATCGTATGACCACGACTTGATGTCATAGTACGTTTTCGTAGTCATATCGTAATACCTGTTGTTCGTCTCATCCACGATAGTGACGTCCGTATAGTAGTTGTCGGAATTGTCAACGTAGATGCCGGTAAGGTTATCAACGCGAGTATTGATAGTGTAGTTGTTATTGATAACAGTTGAAGCTGGAACGACTTTCCAGACCGGCGTCCGAATAGCTATGATTCTGCGGTCAGAGCCGGACAGTTCTACTTTGTTAGTGTATCTGCTGCCAACAAAATTCGCGTAAACATTGCTGCCGGAAATAACGGTCCACTTGTACCCCTCCGACTGATACTGCTTCCATGTGCTTTCTACAGATTTCCCGGTCACAGAGCCTCCGTCAAAGGACAATTTTGTGCATTCAAGAAACGGAGAGGACCAAACCAAAGTATATACGCCGGAGACCGGAACCGTAAAACGAAGGCTCTTATCCGTGCTGCCAAGGTTGAACGAGTATAATCGGCTGTCACCATAAGCCAAGTTCACAAGTATACAAGGCCCGCTTATACGAATATCATGGAAGTCTGCATTGTAAGAAGAGCCATAAACCAGCTCGCCGTCCGTATTGATAGAAAACACCGAACCCGCTGAAAAACCGCGAACTTCACTCCAATTGCAGACATCTGACCAATTCGGCTGCCATAGCAGGTATCCATCACTGGTATATCCGCTGGCTGGAAGCTGATCAACATACTGGTTATAGTCCAGCTTCATGTCATCCGGGCTTGTCCATGTGGGCGTGGTGGGTGTATCAGAACCACCTCCGGAGCTACCGCCGCCAGTGCCTCCGGAGCCGGAACCACTTCCGGAGCCGGAACTACTACCGGAACCACCGAAGCCGCCACCGCCAAAGCCTCCGCCACGACCGCCGCCGCTGAATCCGCCGCCGCCAGACCAGCCGCCGCGATTACCACCACCGAAACCGCTGCCGGAGCTTCCTCCGGTCAGAAGGTTGTACACGATGTCCCAGAAGGTGGTCGGCTTATATGTACGGCTGCCGCCGCCGAAGCCATCGGCAAAAACCGGGGAAATGCACGAAAATGCTATTGTAATCGCGCAAATAACTGATATAATGCGTTTAGGGAGATACAAAAAATCACCACCCGGAGGAGAGAATATGAACCACTACATATACGCCCAGATACTGAATATGCAGGCCATGGCAAAAACCTTTGGGCAGTCCTGCGAACTGGCGGCCATGAAGGATGACGGCCAGATCAGCAAGGACGAAGTCAAGCAGCTGAAGCGTATCAAAGCCGCCGTGGAAGCGTTCTGTAAGGAACTGGATAAAGTGAAGGACTGACCCCCACTCCCCCGCCTTGGCGGGGGAGTTTTACTGTGCCAAGATCATCGTCAGTAACCCGCTGCTGCTGATCTTAGCGATTATGTCCATAGCAAGGCGAAAACTCCGTAGCTAACTTACTTGAGAGCAGCGTCCGCCCGGGCGCTGTTCTTTTATGTAACACATTTCCCGCGGCAGCGTGCCGGAGCTGCAGCTCTATCCGTGTTACGCTTCCTCGTCCTCTGCGATGACCTTCTTGATCTTCTTCGGCTTCTTCGCCGGCGCGGCCTTGCCGCCGAAGCGCTGGGGGAACAGCCAACGCAGCAGCCGGGTGACCACCCAGACCATGAGACAGGACACCAGCACGAGGATGAACAGGCAGACCAGGACAATGGCCGCCGTAACGAGAAACTTTATCATATCTATACCTCACTCTTAAAATCGTTTGGACCTGCGGTAGATATATAGAAACAGACCGGACACCACGGCCAGCAGCGTGGCTGTCATGAAAAACGCCAGCAGCGGCTGGGCGAATACCGCCGAGAAGACGCCGCTGATCAGCGAGCAGATGCCGGTCAGAAATGCGGAAACAGTCATAGACACCTCCAAAAGAGAGAAAGGGGTATGGGGCGTTCCCCATACCCCTTGTGTGCGGCATCAGCCGCGGGCAGCGCGCTTGGCCTTGCGGAAGATGGAAAAGCCCAGAGTCACCAGACCGGCGCAGATGAACAGCGTCAGAATGGGATTGGCGGTCATGATGTCCCAGACATCACCGACCAGCGTAGCCAGCGTACTGGTGTTACCAAGGATGGTAGCAACGGTGGTGGAAGCAGCAGTCTCGGCAGTGCCCTCCTTTCATAGATTTGATGGTTGCGGGAGGAGGACTCGAACCTCCATCTCCGGGGTGAGAACCCGGCCAGCTACCCTTACTCACATCCCGCCATGTAACACGCTGCGGAGCTTCAGATGTCGGTGATCCACGCCGCAGCGCGTCATTGTTGTGTTACAGCTTTGTCTCGAACTCCTTGAAGCACTGCTCCAGCCCTTTGAGCCGATTTTCAAGGGAGATCATGAATGCCTGCGCGTCACGGTAGCGGTTGGACAGGGCGAAATAGCTTTCCTTCGCTTTCTGATACCGCGCCTCCATCTCATGGAGCTGCCGTTCCTTCTCCGGAAGCAGCATATAGCAGTTGTAGACCAGGCGCTCGAACTTCTGGGTGAAGTTGTCACCTACCTGCTGCTCGATGATCTCTATCAGCTCGTCCGAGAACCGAACGGAACGGATGTTGTTCTTTGCCATGCTATCCTCCTATACCGGCCTGCAGCCAGTGGAACAGGAACCGTCCCAGCGCATAGGCGAAGCCGCCTATCACGCACCACTTGAGCCTGTCACAAAACCGCATGACCTTCCTCCTGTACTTATACCATGCGTGGCGGAGACACCGCCACACGGCGTAGAATATCTGAAACTCGTTCATATCATATACCGTCCCGCCATCGCCGAGAGCCTGTCAGCCTTGTACTGCTGTACCAGCCGGGTATACTTGGGGTTCTCCACCGTGGGACGTTCCCTGATCAGGCGCTGGAACTCATGTATGCCGTAGATCTGAAGCAGGGCGTCTATAGCGTTGCCCGCCTGATTGACCACATACTCACGGCAACGGTCTATGTTGTAGTCCATGCCCGGTGCCGTATATATCTTGATGGGTGTCAGCACCTCCAGCATATCCAGCCAGTAATCCGTCATCTGCCAGCGCCACTTGTTGGTATCGGTATCATCCGGAATGACATACCGAAGGTAGTTCAGCAGCACACCGGAGAACGCCTCGCCCACGGTCATGGGTATCTTGGTGAACTGCAGCGCCCGGTCGTCCCGGAGCTGCATCTCCACGCGCACCCAGTGAGTACCGGGTTCACAGTGCCGTTCGGCGGCCTTGTCGTAGATACGGACAAGCACCTTGCTCTGCGGGCTGCCGATCTGTACCGTGGAGCCCTTGGAGCTGAGTACGGTCTCCCAATAGTCGCTGCGGCTGACGTAATGCTTGCGGCGGGTGTCCTCCACGACCTCATCTATATCCAGTATGCCGGTGTGGTCGTCAAAGGCCACGTCCAGACGGGTGATCTTCAGCTGTTGGACGGCTATCCAGCCGAACAGGTCGTCCCAGCTTTTGGCGGAGAGGGACTCGAACGTCCGGCAGCCTTGACCTGACATCTCCACCCACACGCCCATATCCTCCCGGCCGTTGTAGTGGACGCTGATGCAGGAGAAGTATTTGCGGTCACGGTAGCCGTGCGCGCCCTTGGTCTCCTGCCACGGACAATGGGTAAGCCCCAGCGCTTCTATAAGCTGCTCCGGGGTGTGGTTCTTGCTTGTAAATGAAAGCCAGTCGTAAAGAACGATGTTCTCCTTTCCTTCCATAACAGACCCCCTAACCGGCTATCTTGTAGGTAGTGACCCCCTGTTAGCGGGGGGGTCACGCCGGGAGGAGCGACCTCCCGGCGTTGCAGGGATGAGGGGTTTGCGACAATGGCCTTAGAGGGAGACCTCGTTCAGCTCGACAGAAACGCCGGTAGACGCAGCCAGCGACACGCGCTTCTTCTCGTCGAAGTACAGGTTGACGACTTCCAGCGGCTTAAGGTCTTTCCATACGGCGTTGGACACGCAGCGCAGCTTCTCAGCCTTCATGCCGTTGGCGCTGTAGTTGTCAGACTTGTAGGAGCTGACCGGGGAAATGACGAACAGCTGATAGTACGGCTGCATGACAATGACCTTCTGGCCCTTGTCGTCCTCGCGCTCGGTCTCCATCTGACCTTCCGCCCAACCAGTTACGACCCACTCACGTTCTTTGAATGTGTACAGCTTGCTTTCGTTTGCGCTCATATAGAGCCTCTCTTTCTGCCCATGTAGGGCTATGTAATATGAAAGACAGGCCCGGATCAGTTGACCCAGCCTGTCCAAGTACATATTAAAACCTGCAACAGGTGCGGAAAAGAAATTTTTTCTTTACCTTTCCACACGATGTTGATATAATAAAGTATTAGTAATGTTATCATGGGATGAAAGTTCCATTTATCATGCAGAGAGGAAGGTGACCGCCGTGCGGTTCAGCAAGTGGCATATCGCGCCGGAAAAGCCGGAGGCGCAGGCATGTCTGCGCGCGGCTGGCTATCCCTATCTGGTGGCCGCCGTGCTCTCCGCGCGCGGCATCGAAACGCCGGAGCAAGCCGCTGCCTTTCTGGAGCGTGAGGACAAGCTGACCATCAGTCCCTTCCTGATGCGGGACATGGACAAGGCCGCGGCGCGTGTGCAGCGGGCGATCGCGGGCGGCGAGAGGATCGCCGTGTTCGGCGACTATGATGTGGACGGCATTACCGCCACCTGTATTCTGGTAGACTATCTCAAGAGCCGGGGCGCCGACGTGATGCACTACATTCCCCGGCGCATCGAGGACGGCTACGGTCTCAGCCGTGACGCCATCAAGGGTCTGTACGGCCAGGGCGTGCGCCTGCTGGTAACGGTGGACTGCGGCATCACCGGTGTGGAGGAGGTGGACTACGCCAACTCACTGGGGCTGGACGTGGTCATCACCGACCACCACGAGTGCCGGGAGGTCCTGCCCCGGGCCGTGGCTGTGGTGGACCCCCACCGGGCGGACTGCGGCTATCCCTTCAAGCATCTGGCCGGCTGCGGCGTGGCGCTGAAGCTGGTGCTGGCCCTGGGCGGGCCGGACCGGGAGGAGCCTCTCTTTGCCCGGTACTGCACGCTGGCGGCCATCGGCACGGTAGCGGACGTTATGCAGATGTCCGGCGAAAACCGCACCATCGTCTCCCGCGGGCTGGCCACGCTGGAGCACTCGGACTTTATCGGCCTGCACGCCCTGCTGCAGGAGGCGGGTCTGAGCGGGAAGGAGATCTCTTCGGTGCAGATCGGCTTTGTGCTGGCGCCGCGAATCAACGCCGCCGGACGCATGGGCGCGGCGGACAAGGCGGCGGAGCTGCTGCTGTGCACCGATCCCGCCGCGGCGGAGGCCATGGCTAAGGAGCTGTGCGCTCTGAACCGGGAGCGTCAGAACGTCGAGCAGGATATCTACACCCAGGCGGAGGAGATGATCGACCGGATGCCGGAGCGCCAGCGCAGCGCGCTGGTGCTGGAGAGCAGCCGGTGGCACCAGGGCGTGGTGGGCATCGTGGCCAGCCGCCTGTCGGAAAAATACTCCCGGCCCAGCTTTATGATCCATCTGAACGGCAGCACCGGCAAAGGCAGCTGCCGCAGCTGGGGCGGCTTTAATCTGTTCGCCGCGCTGGAAAACTGCAAGGACCTGCTGCTGGGCTTCGGCGGACATGAGCTGGCGGCGGGCTTTACCATCGACCGGGACAACATACCGGCCTTCCGGGACCGGATGAATGAATACGCCCGTAGCTACTGCGGCGGACAGCAGCCGGAGTCGGCGCTGGAGATCGACGTGGCCATCGCCCACCCCGCCGCGGTGACGCTGGAGGAGCTGGAGGCCCTGTCCGTGCTGGAGCCCTATGGCAGCGGCAACGCCAGACCGCTGTTCTGCCTGCTGGGCGCCACGCTGCTGCGGACCCAGAACGTGGGCCAGAACCGGCATCTGAAGCTGCGGCTGGGCAAGGGCTGCGCCCAGTTCGACGGCATATTCTTCTCCACCGTGGCCGAGCGCTGCGGGTGCCATCCGGGCGACCGGGTGGACGCGGCATTTTATTTGCAGATCAATGAGTTCCGGGGCAGCCGGACGGTGCAGCTGCAGATGGTGGACATCCGGCCCTCCCTCTGCGCCAGCGGGCGGGAGCAGGAGGCGCTGACACTGGCCCACCGGTGCGCCGCCAGAAAGGCCGTTTCTCTGCGGGAGGCGCGGCGGGCGCTGCCCACCCGGGAGCAATTCGCCGCCGCCTGGCGGTTTTTAGACCGGACCGTGCCCGAGGACGGGCTGACCACAGACCGCTTGCCGCTGCTGCGGCTGATGGCGGCGGAGCTGGGCGGCGCGGAACCGGTACTGCGGGCAGCCATGTGCGCCGCGGTGTTCCGGGAACGGGGATTGCTGGACTGGCAGCTGAACGGCGACGCCATCACGCTGCATCTGCGGCGTGGACAACACGTAGCACTGGATCAGTCGCCGCTGATGAACACGCTGCAAAACGATAACGAGAAGGGAGGCGGTGCGCTGTGACACCTCAGGAGCAATACGAACATCTTGTGGAGACGGTAAAGGGCTACAACCCGGCGGCGGGCTTTGACCAGATACGCGCCGCCTATGAATTCGCCGATACCCACCACGCGGGGCAGAACCGCAAGGACGGCTCGCCCTTTATCACACATCCCCTGGCGGTGGCACAGATCGTGGCGGAGGAGCTGCACCTGGACACAGAGTCTATTGTGGCGGCCCTGCTGCACGACACCATCGAGGATACCACCGCCACCCACGAGGAGCTGGCAAAGCTGTTTTCCCCTACGGTGGCGGATCTGGTGGAGGGCGTCAGCAAACTGACGCGGGTACACTACACCTCCAAAGAAGAGGAGCAGATGGAGAACCTGCGGAAGATGCTCATGGCCATGGCCAAGGACATCCGGGTCATCCTCATCAAGATCTCCGACCGGCTGCACAATATGCGGACCATGGAGTACCAGACGCCGGAGAAGCAGAAGCAGAAGTCCTTTGAGACTATGGAGATCTACGCTCCCATCGCACACCGACTGGGTATGCAGAAGATGAAATGGGAGCTGGAGGACCTGTCGCTGAAGTATCTGGACCCGGTGGGCTACCGGGAGATCACCGAGGCGCTGGATGAGAAGGCCGCGGAGTACGACGGGTTCATGTCCGCCGTGCACGACCGCATCGTCACGCGCCTGAAGGAGGAGGGCATCGACGCCACGGTCTACGGCCGGATGAAGCACCCCTACTCCATCTACCGCAAAATGTACACCCAGAACAAGAGCCTGGACGATGTGTTCGACCTGTTCGCCTTCCGGGTCATCGTGGACACGGTGGCGGACTGCTACAACGTGCTGGGCATCATCCACGACCTGTTCAAGCCCATTCTGGGCCGGTTCAAGGACTACATCGGCACGCCGAAGCCCAATATGTACCAGAGCCTGCACACCACGGTGGTGGGCGAAAGCGGCATCCCCTTCGAGGTACAGATCCGGACGAAGGAGATGCACGAGGTGGCGGAGTACGGCGTGGCCGCCCACTGGAAGTACAAGCAGAACGGCCAGGGCGCCGGGGACGAGCGCAGCTATGAGTGGGTGCGCCGCCTGCTGGAAAACCAGGAGGATGCCGACGCCGAGGACTTCATCCACTCACTGAAGGTGGATATGTTCGCCGACGAGGTGTTCGTGTTCACGCCCAACGGCGACGTGATCAACCTGCCAGCCGGGGCCACGCCCATCGACTTCGCATACACCATACACTCCGCCATCGGCAACCACATGGTGGGCGCCAAGGTCAACGGGCGGATCGTGCAGTTCGACTACCACCTCCGCAACGGCGACGTGGTGGAAGTGATGACCAGCAAATCCGCCCACGGTCCCAGCCGTGACTGGGTGAAGATCGCCCGGAGCAGCAACGCCCGCAGCAAGATACGCCAGTGGTTCAAGAAGGAAAAGCGGGATGAGAACATCGTCAACGGGCGACAGAGCTTCGAGTCGGAGCTGAAGCGCACCGGCGTGACGCTGAAGGAGCTGACCAACGAGGAGAACCTACCCGGCGTGCTGAAGAAGCTGTGCTTCACGTCACTGGACGATATGTACGCCGCCATCGGCTACGGCGGCATTTCGGCACTGAAGGTCGTCGGCCGGCTGCGGGAGGACGTCCAGCGCATCATCCACCAGCATCAGACAGAACGGCAGGCGGAGGTCCCCGTGGCGGACCAGCCGCAGCTCATGCGTCCCGCTGTGCCCCAGCGCGTCAAGGGCGAGCAGGGGATCGTGGTGGAGGGGCTGACCAACTGTCTGGTGAAGTTCTCCAAGTGCTGCACCCCCGTGCCGGGAGACGATATCGTGGGCTTCATCACCCGCGGCTACGGCATTTCCGTGCACCGGGCGGACTGTCCCAACGCGGACCCGGCCCGGCGCAAGCCCAGCGAGGCGGGCCGGTGGATCAAGGTCTCCTGGGGCAGCGACACGCGGGAGAGCTACCGCACCACGCTGGAGATCACCGCCAAGGACCGCATCAACATCATCATGGACGTGTCCACGGTGCTGTCCAGCACCAAGACCCACGTCTCCTCGCTGAATGCCCGGAGCACGCCGGACGGCTTTGCCCTGCTGTCGCTGGACATCGACGTGCCGGACAGTGAGCAGCTGCGGACCGTCATGCGGCGCCTGGAGCAGATATCGGGCGTTATGCGGGTGACAAGACCGGCCGGATAAGGCCAATGTGAATACAAACAGTATAAAGGAGATAGAATTATGCGTGCTGTATTGACCCGTGTAAAACACGCCAGCGTTTCCGTGGACGGCAAGGTCATCGGACAGATCGGCGAGGGCTTTTTGGTGCTGCTGGGTGTGACCCATGAGGACACCGAGGCACAGGCGGTAAAGCTGGCCGACAAGCTGACGGGCCTGCGTATCTTTGAGGACGAACATGAAAAAATGAACCGCAGCCTGACGGATGTGGGCGGAGAGCTGCTGATCGTGTCCCAGTTCACGCTGTACGCCAACTGCAAGAAGGGCCGGCGGCCGGACTTTCTGGCGGCGGCGCGGCCGGAGGTGGCCATCCCCCTGTACGAAAAGTTTGTGCAGCTGTGCCGGGACAAGGGCTTTCACACCGAGACGGGTGAATTCGGTGCCTATATGCAGGTGGACAGCCTGAACGACGGACCGCTGACCATCATTCTGGACACCGACACTCTGTAAGGAGGACACCATGACCATCAAAACACTGCAAGTGGGCCCTATCATGACCAACTGCTACCTGCTGTGCGACGAGGACGCGAAGGTCTGTGCCCTGATCGATCCCGGCGACGATGCCGCCCGGGTGGAGCAGCTGGTGCGCCAAAGCGGCTGCGCGCTCAAATATATCCTGTTGACCCACGGGCACTTTGACCACACCTCCGCCGTGCGGCCCCTGTTGGAGAGATACCCGGACGTACCGGTGTACATCCACGAGAAGGACAGCGTGACCGGGCGGGGCGGCGAGCTGCTGTTCACCCGGGTGGACGAGCAGCACCAGCGGTATTATAAGGAGGGCGACGTGCTGCCTCTGGGCGGGCTGTCCCTGCGGGTCATGGAAACACCGGGCCACTCCGAGGGCTCCGTGTGTCTGCTGTTGGACCGGGAGCACGTGATCTTTGCCGGGGATACCCTGTTCCGCTGCTCCTGCGGACGATGCGACTTCCCCGGCGGCAGCTATCCCAAGATGCTCGCCTCCCTGGGCCGTCTGGCGGCGCTGGAGAGCGACTGGCGGGTCCTGCCCGGCCATGACCGGGAAACGACGCTGGACTTTGAGCGCCGCATGAACCCCTATATGCGGCAGGGGACGACGCAATGAAGCTGAACCTGCGCGGTCACGAGGACCGCTACGCCATCGAGCAGAGCCTGCTGGCCTTTTTCCCGGAGGAGCGCCCGGTATATGAGGGCGAGGACGGGGACAGCCACGCGGAGGTCACACTGCATGAGGGCAATGTATATGCCACCGGGGTCACGACACTGACCTATGGCGGCAAAACGGCGCGGGGCGAGGCCCGCGTTCGGACCGCAGGCGTTTCCGACGTATACGAACGGGAACGCCTGCGTCAGCGTGCGCTGAAGCTGTCCTTCTTCCGGGCGGCCCGGGACGTCACCGGCGTGACGCCCAGCTGGGGCGCGCTGACGGGCATCCGCCCGGCCAAGCTGGTGCGGACCATGCTGGAGGACGGCATGACCCCCGCCCAGGCGGACCGGGTGCTGCGAGATACGTACTGCGTCTCTCCGGCGCGGCGGCGTCTGGCGCTGGAGAGCGCCGAGGCGGGCCTGAAGGCCAAGAATGGCCTGCGCCCTGAGGACATCTCTCTGTACATCGGCATCCCCTTCTGCCCCACCCGCTGCGCCTATTGCAGCTTCGTGTCGGCGTCGGTGGAAAAATCCTTCAAGCTGATGGAGCCGTATCTGGCGGCGCTGACGGCGGAGGTGGAGGCCGCGGGCCGCATGGTGAAGGAGACGGGCCTGCGGATCAAGTCGTTCTACATGGGCGGCGGCACGCCCACCACCCTGTCCGCCAGTCAAATGGATGCGCTGCTGACGGCGGTGAACCGGAATTTCGACCTGTCCGACTGCGTGGAATACTGCATCGAGGCGGGACGGCCGGACACCATCGACCGGGAGAAGCTGCAGGTGCTGCTGGATCACGGTGCGGACCGGATCAGCGTAAATCCCCAGTCGCTGGAGCCCCGGGTGCTCTCCGCCATCGGCCGGAAGCACAGCCCGGAAGATATCGAAAAGGCCATGGAGCTGGCCACGTCCATGGGCTTTCCCCATGTGAACATGGACCTGATCGCCGGGCTGCCCGCCGACACACCGGAGGGCTTTCGCCGGACGTTGGATACGTGCCTGACTTTCGGCGCGGACAACATCACCGTGCACACCCTGAGTCTGAAGAAGGGCAGCCGCATCCTGCTGGAGGGCCTGCCTATCCCCTCGGCGGAGGACGTGGCGGCCATGCTGGACTACGCCGATCCGGCGCTGCGGGAAAAGGGCTTCGCCCCCTATTACCTCTACCGCCAGAAATATATGTCCGGCAGCTTTGAGAATGTAGGCTGGTGCATATCCGGGGCGGAGGGCCTGTATAATATCTACATCATGGAGGAGCTGCACAGCATCCTGTCCCTGGGCGCAGGCGGCTCCACCAAGATGGTGGACGCGAAGCGGAACCGCATCGAGCGCGTGTTCCACCCCAAATTCCCGCTGGAGTATATCCAGCGGCCGGAAAAGCTGACGGAGAATTTAGAGGCGTTCCGCCGCTTCCATCAGGAGATGGCGCGGTGAGATAAGGAGGCACCATGACCCACCGGCGGCAAAACTTCATGGGCGGCGCGGCCATTCTGGCCGGGGCTGTGGCGGTGACAAAGCTGCTGGGTGCCCTGTACAAGATCCCGCTGGGGAACCTGCTGGACCGGGAGGGCATGGCGCATTTCTACGCCGCGTACAATATTTACAGCCTGCTGCTGGTGCTGTCCACAGCGGGGCTGCCGGTGGCCCTGAGCCGCATGGTGTCCCGGGCCGCCGCCCAGCGGCGCTATGGCGCCGTGCGGCGCTGCCTGCACCTGGGCCTTGCCCTGCTGGCGGCGCTGGGGCTGGTGTGCTCCGCCGTTATGTGCCTGCTGCCGGAGGCCCTGGCCGCCGCGCTCCACGATCCGGACGCGGCCCCGGCCCTGCGGACGCTGGGACCGGCGGTGCTGCTGGTATGCCTGTCGGCGGCGCTGCGGGGCTATTCCCAGGGGTTGGGCGATATGGTGCCTACCGCCGCCGGACAGGTGGCGGAGTCCGCCGGCAAGCTGCTCATCGGGCTGGGGCTGTGCCTGTACCTGCTGCGGCAGGGTGCGGGGACGGACCTGTGCGCCGCCGGGGCCATCGGCGGTGTCACCGCCGGGGCGGGCCTGGGCCTGCTGGTCACCGCCCTGCTGCTGCCCCGGCGGGCCGCACTGCCGGAAGTGCGCGACGTACCCCCGGCAAGCAGCCGCGTACTGCGGGAGCTGCTGCGGACCGGCATACCCATCACCGTGGGCGCGGCGGGCATGAGCCTGATCACCCTGCTGGACCAGGCGCTGGTGACGGCCACCCTGCGGGACACGCTTGGCTATACAACGGCGGAGACCACCGCCCTGTATGGCGAATACACCTTCGGCATGACACTGTTCATGCTGCCGCCGTCATTTATCTATCCCCTGTCGGTAAGCCTGATGCCGGCGGTATCCGCCGCGCTGACCCGCCGCGACCGCGCTGCTGCCGGAAAAGCGGCCGGGGCGGCGCTGAAGCTGACGGTGTTGGCGGCCCTGCCCGCCGGCGTGGGACTGTCGGTGCTGGCGGGGCCTATCCTGCACCTGCTCTATCCCGCGGTGCCGGAAACCGCCGAGGCGGCGGCCTATCACCTGACGTTCCTGGGCCTGGCCTGTGCGTTTGTATGCCTGATGGTGGCCACCAACGGCGTCCTGCAGGCCTACGGTCACCCGCTGCTGCCGGTGATCTCCCTCCTCTGCGGCGGCATACTGAAGATCGTCACCAACTACCTGATGGTGGGCGATCCCGCCACGGGCATTCGGGGCGCCGCGGTGAGCACACTGTACTGCTACGCGCTGATCGCGGTCATCAACCTGGCAGCCATCGCGCGGCTGGTACCGGAGCGTCCGGGGTATATCTCCCTGTTTGCCAAGCCCGTTCTTCTGACGGCGGTGATGGCGCTGGCGGCCCGGTCCGGTTACGGCCTGTTCTGCCGCCTTCTGCCCGAGAGATGGGCGGTACTGCCGGCGGTGCTGCTGGCCGCCGTTGTATACGTGGTGCTGGCGCTGGCCATCGGCGCCGTGACGCGGCAGGATCTTCAGACCCTGCCGAAAGGGGAAAAACTGGCTGACCGGCTGCATTTACGGTAAAATTCCTGAAATGCAGCGAACTTTTCCCCAGTTGCAGTGGAAAACCTCTTGCAATAGGAGCGTAAGTATGATAAATTTTACAAGGAAACCACGCTATGGCTACGAAGATCTGCTGGAGATCATCCGGCTGCTCCGTTCGCCGGAGGGCTGTCCCTGGGACCGGGTGCAGACCCACCGGTCCATCCGCCGAGGAATGCTGGAGGAGGCCTATGAGGCCGCCGAGGCCATCGATACGGACAACGCCGCACTGCTGAAGGAAGAGCTGGGCGACGTGCTCATGCAGGTGGTGTTCCACGCCGGCATCGAAACCGACGCCGGGCGCTTTGACATGGATGACGTATGCGACGGCGTGGTAAAAAAGCTGCTGTACCGCCACCCCCACGTGTTCGGCGATGGTCAGGCGGAAACGGCAGACACTGTGCCCGCCAGCTGGGAGCAGCTGAAGCGGCAGGAGAAGGGCCAGAAAACCACCGCCGATGCGCTGGATGCCGTGGCCCGCAGTCTGCCAGGTCTGTGGCGGGCGGAGAAGATACAGAAGAAGGCTGCGGAGGCGGGCTTCGACTGGCGCGACGTCTCCGGCGCGCTGGACAAGCTGGACGAGGAGACTGCCGAGCTGCGGCAGGCTGTGCGCGACGGCACCAATGTCGAGGAGGAGCTGGGCGACGTACTGTTCGCCGCCGTAAAGGTGGGTCGCTTCTGCGGCGTGGACCCGGAAACAGCTGTCAACGGCACCTGTGAAAAATTCATTCGCCGCTTCCGCGCGATGGAGGAGGCCGCAGCCGCAGCGGGCCGCAGCCTGTCCGACATGACGCTGGAGGAAATGACCGCCCTGTGGAACGGGGCCAAAGAATGTTCTTAATGCGATACAACATCGTTTTAGGATAGCCGCCCATTGCGGCAATTACCAACGAAAAATTTTGGGAGGAAATAACATGAATAAGACTGAACTGATCGCCGCTGTCGCTGAGAAGACCGGCCTGTCCAAGAAGGACTCTGACGCTGCCGTCAACGCCGTTCTGAACACCATCACCGAGACCCTGAAGGCTGACGAGAAGATCCAGCTGGTGGGCTTTGGTTCCTTCGAGACCAAGAAGCGCGCTGCCCGCACCGGCCTCAATCCCCGCACCAAGACGCCCGTGCAGATCGCCGCTACCAAGATCCCCGCTTTCAAGGCCGGCAAGGCCCTGAAGGACGCTGTGGCAGAGTAAGCTGACGTATGCAAAGGCTGGTGTGGCGACACACCAGCCTTTCTTATAGGAGGGACCCCATGCGTTTGGACAAATATCTGAAGGTCTCGCGGCTCATCAAGCGCCGCACCGTGGCCAATGAGGCCTGCGACGCCGAGCGTGTCACCGTCAACGGCCGGGTACAGCGGGCATCCTACGACGTGAAGGTGGGCGATGTGATCGCGATCCGTTTCGGCGCAAGAACGCTGACGGTGGAGGTCGTGTCTGTCACCGAGAACGTGGGCAAAGACGCGGCTGCGGCCATGTACAAAGAGGTCTGAGGACAAACCCGGCATAAAAGAACAAGCCCCCTCATACGATGGTAAAAAACGTGTCCCGGCACAGGGCCGGGGCGCGAAAACCGTATCGTAGGAGGGGACTTTTTATGCCGTATGATATCACCGATCCTGCCGCCGCCCACCGCTTACAGCTGGAGGGGCGGGAGAAGCTCACCGTCTCCGGCGTAGAGGACGTGGAGCGCTTCGACGACCAGTGCATCGTGCTGCGTACCGGCGCGGGCGTGCTGGTGGTCAGCGGAGAGAGCCTGCACATCGGCAAGCTGAGCCTGGATGGCGGCGAGCTGCACGTGGATGGCCGCATCGACGCGCTGACCTATGAGGATGCGCCGGAGGTCCGGGGCGGCGGACTGTTCAGCCGCCTGTTCGGCTGAGGTGGGGACCGTCGTCTCCGAGCAGCTGCGCGCATACCTGACCGCGGCGGCCCTGGGCGCGGCGGCCGGGGCCGTCTATGACCTGCTGCGGCTGGTGCGGCTGCGCCGCCGGCGGAACCGGCGGCTGACCCACGGGCTGGACGCAGCGTTTCTGCTGCTGGTCGCTCCGGCCCTGCTGTGGTACGCCCTGCGGGTAGGGCAGGGCGAGCTGCGGCTGATCATGCTGACCGCCATGGGCCTGGGCGCGGCGGTGTATCTGCTGGCGCTCTCGCCGCTGATGCGTCCGCTCTGGGACTTCTGGCTCAGCGCCGCCGCGGGCACAGGCCGGCTGCTGTGGTGGCCGGTGAAAAAATTTACGGCGGCGGCGAAAAAAGTCTTTATTTTCTGTCGGAAGTGCGTTATGATAAGAAAAAAGCGCGCTGCGGAAAAGGAGGCGGAACGCCATGCAGAAAGGGCAGGCGCACGCAAAGAAGCGCCGGACAAATCCCATATTGCTGCTGGTCATTCTCGCGCTGGTGGTGTTTTTAGGCGTGGAGCTGATCCGGGTGGGCAAGCGGCTGAACGAGGCCGCGCAGCAGCAGGCTGCGCTGGAGAGACAGCTACAGCAGCAGACCCAGGAGAACCAGGCGCTGGAGTCCGACCTGGCCAAGAAGGATGACGAGGAGTTCATCAAGGACCTGGCCCGCGACCAGCTGGGGCTGGCCGAGGCCGGCGAGCGAATTTTCTACGATGTGAATGACTGAAAACACGCTCCGGCGCTGCCGGAGCGTGTTTTTTCGAAAGAAATGCAGCAAAAGGCTCCGGCGAATGCCGGAGCCTGTGCTTTTTGTGAGGAGAAAATGATATCAGGGAAGAAACGGCGCCGTCTGCTTACGCAGGGGCGAACGCTCCTGATAAGCGATTTACTCTGCGGCCTGAGCAGCCTTCTTGTTGCGGCCCAGAGCGCGGATGCCCTCCACCACCAGATCGATGGCCAGAATCACCAGCAGGATGCCGATGATACCGCGGATGTAGCACCACACCACACCGTCGCCGCCGGCCATGATGCCGGTGATCTGCGCCTTGATGGTGAACACCAGGGAGGTCAGGGTGACGATCAGCATGAAGAACATGGGGAAGTAGAACATCTTGTTGTTGCGGCCGATCTTGCCCAGCCAGCAGCACACAGCCAGCAGACCCAGAGCAGCCAGCAGCTGGTTGGCAGCGCCGAACAGAGCCCAGATCTTGGCATAGCCGGTCAGGCCCAGGGCCACGCCGGCCACCACGGTGATACCGGTAGCCACATAGGGGTTGGTGATAACGCGCTTCCAGCCGGTCAGATCCTCGCGGGTCTTGCCGGGCTCGACAAAGAACTCAGCGAACATATAGCGGGCCAGACGGGTGGCGGTATCCACGGAGGTCAGGCAGAAGGCGGACACGGCCAGGATCAGCATGGAGTACACCACGTTGTAGCAGCCGGAGCCGAATACCTTGGAGAACATGGAGGCCAGACCGGTGGCAAACACGACGGTAGGCGTCGTAGTGGTGCCGTCAGCATACTGGTTCCAGATGTAACCAACAGCGCAGACGGAGATCAGAGCCAGAGCGCACTCGATCAGCATGCCGCCGTAAGCGATGGGCTTGGCGTCCTTCTCCTGATCCAGCTGCTTGGACGTGGTACCGGAGCCCACCAGGGAGTGGAAGCCGGACACAGCGCCGCAGGCGATGGTCACGAACAGTGCAGGGAACATATAGCCCAGGGACGTGCCGCTGGGAGCCAGGGTATCATAGAACCCGGTAAATGCGGGCATATCCACGGTGGGGGAGCAGCCGACGATGCCCACGACAGCCAGGATCATCATGCCGTACAGCAGGAAGGAGCTCAGGTAGTCACGGGGCTGCAGCAGGATCCACACGGGGGTGACGGAGGCTACGCCGATGTACAGACCGACAATGATCATCCACACGGTGTAGCTCAGGTAGATGGGGTGCCAGTTCAGGCCGATGATCATGCAGACCACGATGCCGATGACGCCGATGACCGTGGAAATGCCCAGAGGCGCGTTGCGGCGATAGACAAAGAAGCCGAACAGAATGGCCATCAGGATGAACATGATGGAGATGATAGCGGTGGATGCGTTGGCGGAGGAAGCGGCATAGTCGATCGCTCCGTCAGCGGTGTAGGTGGCCTTGAAGGTGTTGGCCACGATGGAGGCGAAGGCCGCCACCACCAGGATCAGGGTCAGGTAAGCGAAGGTGATGAACAGCTTCTTGGCCTTGGCACCGATGGCGTCGCCGATGACCTCACCGATGGACTCGCCCTTGTGGCGAATGGAGGCGAACAGGGCGCCGAAGTCATGCACGCCGCCGAAGAAGATACCGCCGATCAGGACCCACAGCATAACGGGGACCCAACCGAACACAGCGGCCTGAATGGGGCCGTTGATGGGGCCGGCACCGGCGATAGAGGAGAAATGGTGACCCATCAGCACGGGAGCCTTGGCAGGACAATAATCCTTGCCATCCTCCATGGTATGGGCAGGAGTCGGACGGGAGTTATCCACGCCCCACTTCTTGGCCAGCCAGCCGCCGTAGAAGATATAACCTACGACCAGGACAGCGCAGCCAATAATAAGGAACAACGCAGCATTCATACAGCTCTCTCCTTTCTGAATAGCGATTTCTTTTGCTTATGAAACAGGCCTCTTTCGAAAACCTGTGCTGCACTATGTCCGCTGGCATTGGTGCTGATCTTTTCCTCAGGCAGCACCACCAGCCCGGTATGAAAGTCCATCCAGCCCCAGTAGGACAGCTTGAAGCTCTTGTAGAGCTTGCAGCGCTTCAGTGCCTTGCGGGCGTCTTCGTCGCAGCTGTCACAGACAAACAGCGCGGTGATGTAGGTATACATATGGGTGGAGTTTGGCTGGATGCGGGCCATACCCTGTTCGTAGGCCAGCTTTTCGCACCTTTCATATATCTCCTTCGTCAGATGGGGAACATTGAAAAGGTACACATATTCAAAGCTGTTGGCCTGCCAGAGCTTGGCCTTTTTGGAGAGCACGTACTTCTCGGCGGTGGCGTAGAAATCCATCGTGGCGGCCAAGGCGTGCTCGTTCTCTTCGCAGCGGGTCACATCATAGCTGCCGGCGTACACATCGCACAAACGGTCGACGGCTTCCTGTCGGGTCATAGCGGCTCCTCCCTTTTCATAACGATTTCTTAGCATTCAGGACGTGGTTCATCGTTCCTTTCGCAATTAAAACTGCGAAATATTTATACCGGAAAAGTTGCATTTCCTGTTTTTTAGCAAACAAACACGCCCGCCCACTAATAACATCATTACTATACGCCGGTGTTTTTCAACTTTCAAGCCGCAAAATGAACAATTTTTGAACATTAAGTTTGTATAAATTTTTGGTTGATTTGTGCAAAAAAATGTGGTAGTTTGAAAACGTTACCGACACTTGCCGTTTTTTTTGTTTTACGAGGCGCTGTCCCGCCTGTAAGAACGGTTTGCGCCGGTTTCGTTTTTTATCAGCGGACAAATTGGAAACGTTGCCGCCTTCACATCCGCAATTTCCTGAAAAGGTAAGAAAAAAACACCATCCCGTGGGATGGTGTTTTGTGATTTTTTCGGTTACTGTCACCCCAGGTGGCGCTCGAAATTGCCGCCGGCATGGACGCCCTCCTGCACGATGTAAAAGGCCTCCGGGTCCACCCGGCGCAGAACATCCTGCAGGGTGTCGATCTCATACTTGGACAGGCAGACGCAGAGCACCTGCACCTCGTCGCCGGTCCAGCCGCCCCGGCCCGTCCAGCTGGTAACGCCCCGGTCCAACTGCTCCATGATGTAGCGGGGCAGCTGGGGGTCGTTCTTCTTGGTGAAGATCAGCAGCTGTACCGTAACATTCTGCCGGTGGATACGGTCCAGAAACAGGCTGCTCAGCACATTATATATAGCGGAGTAGATCGCGGTGGTGGCGTCGAACAGGAAGAAGCACAGGGTGTACAGCAGCGCGTTGAAGAAAATGGAGAACCGACCCACGGTGAAGCGGCTGCCCTTCTTGCTGAGATACAGCCCCAGGATGTCCAGGCCGCCGGTGGAGCAGCCGCAGGTCAGCACCAATCCAGAGGCAAAGCCCGCCAGGATGCCGCCCACCATGCAGCTGGTGAGGAGGTCCGGAATGACCGGCGTGGACGGCGAGGGAATGACCGCCAGAAAGACAGAGTTGCAGACGGTGCAGATCGCCGCCTTCCAGAAAAACTCCCGGCCCAGGGCCTTGTAGGCCAGCAGAAACAGAGGAATGTTCACGAAGAAATACAGTACACCGGCCAGGTCGAAGGGCAGGGAGAGAGACAGCTCCCGCTGCAGAAGGGTACGGATCACCTGGCACAGGCCGTAGGCCCCGCCGCCGTAGAGGCCCTGAGGCACGATGAACACGTTGATGGCCACGCTGAGCAGCAGGCCGCCCAGCAGACCGCCGATCAGGCGCAGGCTCTTGTTGTGCATAAGCTTCTGATACATGGAGCGATACTCCTTTTCTTCAATGGTAATGTCAGTAATACCGGCAGGATACGTAGGTGGTACGTATATGGCACGTGTACGGTATGTATATAGTATGTGGCGGAACGGGAAATGTCAAGCACTTCCCGTTCCGCCGCGGATCAAAAGCTATATCGCAGGCAGCGCTCCAGCCTGCGGAGCGCCCGGTGCAGTGAACGGGACACCGTGGACTTGTTGACGCCCAGCACCGCCGCGATCTGCGTCACGTTCATGTCCCTCTCCATGTACAGCGCCAGGACCTCCCGCTGGCGGGGCGTCAGCTCCGCCGCCACAGCCTTGGGCAGGTTCCGCAGCAGCCGACGGCGGCGTTCGCTGTTGTCCCCGGCCTGGGTGTGGAGCCAGAACTCAAGACCCGCCCGATCCATGGGGTCATATACGGTACTCGCCATAGCCGCAGAAGCTCCTGTCGTAGTAGCGGGCCGTCAGTTGGGTCAGGCGGCGGCACTGCTCCAGCATGGGCCGCAGCTCCGCGATCCGGCGGCGCAGACGCCGGGCCTCCTCCTGATCGCCGGTGGTACGCAGGGCCAGGCGCAGCTGCGCCAGCCGCCCGGCCACCAGCGCGGCGCTGGCGTCGTACTGTACGGAAAGCTGTGATAATGTCATATGCGATCCCCCTCTTTCGTTGTTCTGCATGGTTCTTTTGTGAAAGCTGTATAACTTTAAAGCGATAAATTTTCTGTTTCCTGATAAACTTTCTTGTTGACATTGAGGGAAAGCTCTGGTATAATACGGTTCGCTGGTGAGATGCTGGTGTAGCTCAGCTGGTAGAGCAGCTGATTTGTAATCAGCAGGTCGGGGGTTCGAATCCGTCCACCAGCTCCAATTGAATACCCGTATATTTGGGGGATTTCCCGAGTGGCCAAAGGGGACAGACTGTAAATCTGCTGGCAATGCCTTCGGTGGTTCGAATCCACCATCCCCCACCAAAAATACCGATCAGCCCTTCAGGCGGTCGGTATTTTTATTGTCAACGCCGCGGTATCTATCATGTGCACGCCCCGAGAGAAGCGGCCCAGCCCGCCGCAAAAGAGCACGCTCTGGCGTGCTCTTTTCGTTTTTTGCCGCCCCCTCTGCCGCCGTTTGTATCCACCTCCTCCACGCCACAGCATTCTTGTGACAACCCCCTTTCAAAACCAAGAAACTTGTTGATGACGCTACTGTATCACAAGAAACTTGTGATGTCAAGTCAATAATCACAAGTTTCTTGTGATTATCCCTTGACAAAACCAAAAATCCAGCGTAGTATACTGTCAAAAGCAGTCTGTATTTGTCGAGGAGGTGCGCGGCGTGTCTTTTGGTGAACAAATGCGGCGGCGGCGGGAGGAGCTGGGGCTGACCCGGCAGGCGCTGGCCGACCGACTGGGAGTGTCCGTATCCGCCGTGGGCAACTACGAGACGGGCATCAGCGCCCCCAAGGAGGAGGTGCTCCTGCGGCTGTTTGACGCGCTGGAGGCCGAGCCCAACTATCTGTACCGGGGCAGCTACCGCGCCGCCTCCGGCGGCCACAGTGACGAGGAGCGCCGTCTGCTGGCCAAATACCGGGATCTGCCCCTGTCCGGGCGCCAGACCGTCCACACACTGGTGGACGCGCTGACCGAAATGACTGACGACCTGCGCGCCGCCGCACCCGCCGCCGAGAGGCGGGTCATCCCGCTGTACACCTCCCCCGCCGCCGCGGGCTTTGCCGCCCCGGTGTTCGGCGAGGACTATGAGCTGATACCGGTCACCGGCGACGTACCGCCCGGTGCGGAGCTGGCCGTGCGGATACAGGGCGACTCCATGGCGCCGGTCATCGCCGACGGCGCCGTGGTCTACGTGAACCACGACCCGGTGCAAAGCGGCGACGTGGGCATCTTCTGCGTGGACGGCGATATGCTGTGCAAGCAGTACTACCGGGATCCGCTGGGTATGGTATACCTGTTCTCCCTGAACCGGAAGCGCGCGGATATGGACGTGGTGTTCCGCCGGGGCAGCGGCCGCAGCCTGACCTGCTTCGGCCGGGTGATGCTCCACGCCCAGCCCCTCCCGGAGGGACATATATAACGAAGCAGCCCGCCTCTTTCGAGGCGGGCTGCGTTTTCGCGGTCACAATATAAATCCTCCGTCGCAGGTGAGCACCTGCCCGGTGATGAACGACGCCTTTTCGTCCGCCAGGAAGCTGACGGCGGCGGCGATGTCCTCCGGCGTGCCCAGACGGCCCAGCGGCGTCTCCTGCGCCAGCTGAGGCAGCACCTCCGGCGGCAGCGCGTCCAGCATATCGGTCTTAATGACACCCGGCGCAACGCAGTTGACCCGGATGCCCGTTGGCGCCAGCTCCGACGCCAGGGAACGGGTCAGCGCGATCAGCGCGCCCTTGGTGGCGGAGTACGTCACCTCGCAGCTGGCGCCCCGCAGGCCCCAGATGGAGGACACGTTGACGATGCACCCGGCGTGCTCGTGGAGCATATGGGGCAGCACCGCTTGTATGGTGTGGAACGCCCCGTCCACGTTCACGGCGAAATACCGGCGCCACAGGGCGTCGGTGATGTCCTGGAACAGCGCCTGTCCCGCCACGCCGGCGTTGTTCACCAGCAGCGACACGGGGCCGAGCTCGCCCTCCACCCGCCGCACCATCTCGTTCACCTGTACCCGGTGCGCCACGTCCGCCTGCACGGCCATGGCGCGGCCGCCGGCGGCGCTGATCTCCGCCACCAGCGACATGGCACAGTCCTGCCGTTCCCGGTAGTTGACGCACACGGCGTAGCCCTCGGCGGCCAAGCGGCGGGCCACCGCCCGTCCGATGCCCCGGGAGGAGCCGGTCACCAGCGCGATCTTTTCCATGGGATCATCCCCTTTTCACAGTCTTTCCCCGTAAGTATAGCAAATTTCCGCGGGAAAGGCAAGAAAAGTGTTGACAAACCGGGGCTGATAGGGTAATATACTATCGTTGTCTGCGCGGTTAGCTCAGCTGGTAGAGCACATGCTTGACGTGCATGGGGTCACAGGTTCGAGTCCTGTACCGCGCACCATCGGGAACCCTTGAAACCACATGGTTTCAAGGGTTTTTCTTTTGCAAATCCTGAATTAGAGTTATGTATCACACGCCGAAAAAGCCCCGGGGCCGAAAAGGTCCCGGGGCTTTTGGAGCACAGGAAGCGTTGTGAAACGGCAGCGGTTGGCCCGGACGCGCGGCGCTTATCCCTCGCTCCGCACAGGCGGAAGGACCCGAAAATCGCCGCGGCGCTCCGGCATGGCGTCGCCGTACTGCTTGAAGTAGTCCAGGATCAGATCGGACATCTCCGTGCCGATCTCCCGCACCACGGGGCAGCCCACATAGCAGTCATACCCGCCGGTGCCGCTGGCGCGGTAGCTGTTCAGGCAGATGGTGAACACATCGTCGTCCGCCACGGGCTTTCCCTGCACGGTCATGACGGCGACCCGCTGCCCCACCGGGCGGGAAACGTCATAGGTGTAGGACACGCCCATGTAGTAGTCGTAGTTGTAATGCTCCACCTTCGGCTCCAGGAAGCAGTCCGACACCCGCAGGGTGCCGTCGTCGTTCCGGGTAAAGTACGCCGCGCTGCGCTCCATCGCCTGCCGCAGAACAGCGCCGGTGATCTCCAGCACCGACAGCGTGTTGGTGTAGGGGTAGGCGATCAGCAGATCGCGCCGCCGCACCACCCGCGGGAGCCCCGCCGCGTCGTTGGCCAGGCTGGAGGCGGACAGCTGCGCGCCGCTGGCCCAAAGCTGCACCGCGTTGAACAGATCGGGGAGGCCGCTGCCTCCGGCCGCCATGTGCAGCGGCGTGTCCGGCATCAGAGGCTGCGGCAGATGGCCCACCACCTGATCCAGCCAGTCCTGGGCGCCGCGCTCCATGCCGGCGAACTCGTCCAGCCACTCCCGGCGGCATGCACCGGATGCGGGGATCGTCTCGCTGGTGAAGCGCTTGCCCGTTTCGGATATGGCCGCCTCGATGTGCAGGAATTCCTGTCCCCGGTCGGTGGGCTGCACCACGAAAGTACCGCACAGCGTCTGCCCGTGGACGGTCATGTGCTGGTGCCCTGTCAGCAGAAGGTCAAAGTCCAGCTCCTGGCACAGGCGGTAGGCCACGTTCTCGTGGGTGATGGACAGCACGCGGCCGGTGGCCAGATCTCTCTCGAAGCCGCCGTGATAAATGCACAGCGTCACATCCACCCGGCCCCGCAGGGATTCCAGCGCCGCACGCGCGGCGGGGATAGGGTCGCTGATAGTGATGCCGGACAGGTGCTCCGGCTTCTCCCAGATGTTCACGTAGTCGGTGACGATGCCCACGATGCCGATCCGCAGGCCGTTCTCCAGCGTGTGGATACGGGCAGGGAAGCGCACGCGGGCGCCGTCCCAGCGGACATTCTCGCAGACGCAGCGGGCGTGCAGAGCGTTGAGATAGCTGTCCAGATAGTCCATGCCGTAGTTGAAGTCGTGGTTGCCCAGGGTCACATAGTCGTAGCCGCAGCGGTTCATTATCTCGGCGAACCGGCTGGCGTCGCCCAATGTGTCATGGCAGTAGGCACCCAGCGGCGAGCCCTGCAGGATATCGCCGCCGTCGATGACCAGCGTGTTCCCGTCCTTATGAAACTGGCTGGCACACTTGAACAGACCGATATTCCTCTCCTGCCGGCTGCGGTAGTCGGTGGGATAGATATAACCATGGAGGTCAGAGGTGAAGTAGATGGTAAAGCGTTTTGTGTCCATCGGCTCACCCCCGTGCCAGCTTGATACGGATCTGGGAGGATATCCACTCGATGATCAGCACCAGCACGATCAGGCCCAGCAGGATCGCGCCCACCTCGTTCCAGCGATAGGCGCTCATGGCGAAGATCAGCGGCGCGCCGATACCGCCCGCGCCCACCAGGCCCAGCACCGTGGCGTCGCGCAGGTTCATGTCGAAGCGGTAGATGATGGTGGAGGTGAAATCCGCCGTCAGCTGCGGCAGAATGCCGTAGCGGATCTTCTGGAACGTGGTGCAGCCCGCGGCGTCCAACGACTCCAGGATGCGCTTGTCCAGGTCCTCGATGCTCTCGATAAACATCTTGGACACCATGCCGATGGAGCACAGGGACATGGTCAGCAGGCCCGCGAAGGGACCGGGGCCGGTGACGCGGATGAACATCAGGCCGTAGACAAAGGCGGGAACGGTGCGGATAGCGGCGATCAGAATGCGTCCCACCAGCGCCAGCGGCTTGGGGACCAGATTGCTGGCGGAGATAAACGACAGGGGCAGCGAGATCACCGCGCCCACGATGGTGCCCAGAAAGGCGATGCAGAACGTCTCCAGCAGCAGATAAGGCACACCGTTGGTGCCCAGTGTGAACAGCAGCTTGGCGGAGGGATGGAAGATACCGGAGATGATATTCCCGGCTACCTCCAGCCCGTTGCTGGTGGGGTTGCTGGTCTGTACGGCCGTGCCGGACCACGCCAGCAGGCAGGCCACGATGAAGGCCGCCAGCAGCTGCCACAGCCACGTTTTCGGCGCGGAGGCGTAGGCTTTTTGAATTCTCTGTTCCATACGGCCCTCCTTACGTCAGTTTCTTACGCAGGGCGTGGCTGATCGCCTCGATGACCATAACGGCCACAAACAGAACGATCAGGATCATGCCAAGGCTGTCGTACTCACGCCAGCCGATCTTTTCATTCATAATAAGGCCCAGTCCGCCCGCGCCCACGTAGCCCAGGATGGAGGCGTAGCGCACGTTGCCCTCCAGGCAGAACAGGGATACGGACAGATAGGTGGGCAGCACCTGGGGAAACACCGCCGTGGTAAAGGCCTGCAGCCGGGTGGCGCCCAGCGCCTCCATGGCCTCATAGGGTCCCATATCCACCGTCTCGATGATCTCGAAGAGCTGCTTGCCCACATAGGCGAAGGTAAACACCGCGATGGCGCAGGTGCCCGCCATGGTGCCCAGCCCGAAGATGTAGGTGGCGATCAGGGCGCACACCAGCGTGGGCAGTGTCCGCACAAGGCTGAGAAACAGCCGGACGATGAACACCACCACGCGGTTGGTGACAATGTTGCTGGCGGCGGCTACGGCAAAGGGGATCGCCAGCACCGCGCCGATGAACGAACCCAGGAAGGACATCTTGATGGTGTCCCACAGGGGCTGCCAGATCTTGCTCAGATACCCCGTGTTGGGCGGGAACATGGCCGCGAGGATATCGAAAAACTTGCTGCCCTTCTTCACCAACACCCCGAAATCGAAGCCGGTGATGTGCACAGACAGCGCACCCAACGCCAGCACGATCAGAATGACCAGCGGCGCGCGGCTGCGTTTTTCCTCCACCACCGCGCCGTTGGGCAGCGTATAGCGGCGGGGCTTGAACAGACGGTCGTACAGGCTCATGCGTCTGCCTCCGTCTCGCTGTCGTCACCGTAGATGGCGTCCAGCACCGACTGGTCCACATTGGCGGAGGGCCCGTCATAGACGATCTTGCCGGCGCGGATGCCGATAATGCGGTCGGCATACTCCAGCGCCAGCTCCACATGGTGGATGTTCAGCAGGATGGAGATGCCCATCTCCTCATTGATGCGGACGAAGTCCTGCATCACCTGCTTGGCGGTAACGGGGTCAAGGGCAGCCACCGGCTCGTCTGCCAGAATGATCCGGGGGTTCTGGGTCAGTGTGCGGGCCAGCGCCACCCGCTGCTGCTGACCGCCGGAGAGCTGGTCGGCGCGGATGTAGGCCTTGTCCAGAATACCCACCTTATCCAGCGATTCCAGCGCCTTGATCTTGTCCGCCTTTCGGAAGGCACCCAGCAGCACCCGCCAGAAGGGCATATCCGGCACGCAGGCGGACAGCACGTTCTTGATGACGGTGGTGCGGGTCACCAGATTGAAGGACTGGAACACCATACCGATGCCCCGGCGGAACCGGCGCAGGCTCTTGCCCGACAGGGTGCTGACATCGGTGCCGTTCACCGTCAGCGTGCCGGAGGTGATCTGGTGCATCCGGTTCACGGAGCGCAGCAGCGTGGACTTGCCCGCGCCGGAACGGCCGATGATGGCCACAAACTCGCCGTCCTGAATGGTCAGGTCCACGTCGTCCAGACCCACCGTGCCGTTGGGATACACCTTGGATACATGGTCGAAAATGATCATATGGTCTCCTCTTTTCCTGAAATAGCACACGGGGAGGGCTGCACAGCGGAAGGTCATGGCTGTGCAGTCCTCCCCGCGCTTGGGAAAGTGCTTTAGTTGGCGGCAGACAGCTCCTGGATGAGCTTCTGCGCGGCGCGCTCGTTGTCGTAATCGGAAGCCTGTGCCACCTGATAGCCGTTGTGGCTGTAGATAGCGATGACTTCCTTACCGGCATCGGTGTTGCCGATGTTGATGAACGCCTGCTGCAGCGCGGCGATCAGGTCAGCGTCCATGATCTCGGAGTTCTTGCTGACGGAGATGGTGTCGTTGTAGATGGGGGCGGTCACGCCGATCACGCCGGTCTCCTCCCAGATGGAGCCCTCGCGGCTGAACTCGGTGTTCCAGCGCTCGGCATAGTCGCGGCGCGCGTCGGCATAGGTCACCAGCACGTCCACCTGGCCGGAGGCCAGACGGGCAAAGGCGCTGGCGTAGGAGTCGGACTGCACGGCGCTCTTCAGGTCAGAGATGCCCTTGCCGTAGTGATCCTGCAGCCACAGGGCGGGATAGATGTAGCCGGCGGGGGAAGAGGTGCCCATGACGCTCCAGTTGGCGCTGTCCAGGTCCTCCCAGGTCAGCTCTTCGCCGGCGTTGACCTTCTTCACCAGCTCCTGGCCCTTGTCAGAGGGGCCGGCGATGAACAGGGCGCGGTAGGAAACGGCCTGCTTGTCGGAAGCCTCGGTGGGCTGGCCGTCATTCCAGTCCTTGGCGTTGTCGGAGTCCTTGCTCAAGCCGTCGCGGGTAGCGGTCAGAATGACCTCGGCGCCGTCGTCATACAGCACATAGGTGCCGCCGGGGATCAGACCCACGTCGATGGTGCCGGCCTCAAGGCCCTCGCCCACGGCCTCATAGGTGGTGCCGACAGTGATCTCCACGTTGCCCACCTCGTAGCCCTGCTTGGCCAGCTCGTCCTTCAGCATCTGCTTCAGGGGCTCGGTAACGGTAATGATCTCCTCCGGCTCGCGGGAGGGCACGAACGCGACCTTCAGGGTCTCGATCTTCTTCGCGCCGTCGGTGTCGCCGGTATTGTCGCCATCGGCCTTGTCACCGCAGCCGGCCAGCAGGCCGAGCGCCATGACCAGCGCCAGCAGCAGAGCAAAAACTTTTTCATTCTTTTTTCCTCCATAAAGTGTTGTTCCCTTGCCCGGAGTAGTTCTCCGGGACGTGTACAGCGGCATGGCACAGCAAAAGGCGCACCATACCGTCTCACAGTATAGCACACCTTTATAGAGAAAAATTTTCCGATTTGGTAAAAAAAGTAATATCTCAGGCGTCCCTCTCCCGCCCGAAGTAGAACGCCACCAGCTCCTCGAACGCCAATATCACATGGCCGAAAAAGCTGTTGGGCAGGCTGCCGGCCAGCGTCTGCCGTGAGCCGTCCACCACAAACACGATGTCCGACATCTGCGCCAGGGTCGAGTCGCTCCGCTTGGTGAACGTGACGATCTTGTGGCCGTTCTGCCGGGCGTGACGCACGTCGTTCAGCACCGGCTCCGTCTCGCCGCTCTGGCTGACGGCGAACATCACCGGCGGGGCCTCCGCCGCGTCGGACAGGTGGTGCGCGTCGCGGAACAGCATATAGTCATAGAAATGGACGTTGTTGAACACCATAAAGCCGCAGATGGACAGCCGCTGGGCGATATAGGCGCCCACAATGTTGGAAAATCCCTCGCCGGTGGTGAACAGCTTGGCCCGGCGCGACTGGTCCAGCAGGCCGCAGAACCGGTCCAGCAGCTCGTCGGAATAATTGTCGATCAGGCTCTTGATATTCTCCGCGCTGCGGTCCTGGCCGTGGGAGTTGAACTGGCGGCTGAGGTAGTAGTACAGCTCGCTGTACCCGTCAAAGCCCAGCCGCTTGCACATCTTGACGATGGTGGTGGTGGAGAGAAAGTTCTCGTTGGCGATCTGCTGGATACCCACGCGCCTCTCGCCGCGCTCGATATGTGCCGTGATGCTGGTGATCACCCGCTTCTCGTCCTCAGAAAGCAGATTTGTCAGCAGAAAATAGCCGTCGCCCACAGCCTGTCCCTCCTTGCCATCCATGATATTTTTTTCATTATAGCAAACCGGGCGGCGCCTTGCAAGACAGCGCGGGAGAATTCGGCGTTCCGCCGGTGGGGCAGTGACTTCCGCGTGGTTTCGGAACAATAATAGACAACAAAAGAGGGGTGTGACCACCCCTCTTTTGTTCTGCCGTTTCCGAAGCGGACTGCGCGGAACCGTCAGCGCGCAAACACAGTCTCTCCGTTGAACGTCAGCCTGCAGATGCGCTCCGGCTCCATGGGCTCATCGAACCGCGCCCAGACCATGCAGCTGTCGTCAGTCTGCTCCGCGATAAAGCTCCAATCGCACGGGATAGGCGCACCATCCGCGTCAAATACCCTGAACGCGCTGAGAATGCCGGTGGTGGAGTCCACATAATCGGCGAAGTACACCGCCATGGACAGCTTGGAGCACTCGATCCGCTCCGCCGTCAGTTCCTCCCCGCCATAGGTCAGGGGCACGTTCTCTGCCAGCACCTCGCTCGCAATGGTAACGGGCGTTTCGTCCAGCGTGACCTTCCAGTGCCCCGGAAGCACGGTGGTGGTGATCTCCTTTCCGCCCCAGTGCAGCTCCAGATAGGGAAGCGCCTCCCTGTCAACGGCCACGTCCCGCCAGAGGTACCGCCAGTCGGCATCCGCCGCCTCCGGGTCAAAGTCGCCGGGCTGCCCGAAGTGACCGTGGGGCTCCGGGTAGATGACCGTGTCTGTCCGCGTGTCCAGGAAATACCAGTTCGTCTCCCAGGACGCGGACCATTCGTCCGAACCCAACGGTTCTTTCATCACCAGATGGAGAGTGCCGTCCTCCCATCCGGCGTTGCAGATGGACGCGCCGCAGGGCAGCTGCACATCCGCGTCCCCCGGCTGCCAGTAATACCGCACCGTTCCGTTGCGGAATCGCTGCTGGCACTGGGGCAGCTTTGCGTTCTCTCCGGCGTTTTCCACCATCTCCGCCACGTTGAAGTCGATCGTCTCGTCGTCGAACCACCGTTTCTCCTGCCAGTTGGCGAAGGTCATCACCAGACCGTTGGCACTGCTGCCCGGCTGCCAGTTGGCGTATACGACGCCTTCCAGCTCGTTCTCCGGCACGCCCTCCTTCCGCGGGAGGAAGGACGACACATACGCGCCGGACATCATCTGACCGGGGAAGTACAGCTCAAAGTCGGCGAATTGGCCGCTCTGATCCAGCACAGCCCCCTCGTTGGCCTTCACAGAATAGAGAAGATACAGGGTGCGCTCGTCCGAGATCACCTTTTCCACACGGATGTGCAGCTCCTCCGCAGCTGCCGTGGGTTGCTGTTGGGAGACCACCGGCGTCTCGTCCCCGTCGCCGATGACGGTCTGTTCAGGAGAAAAGATGTCGCGCCATGACAGCGGCAGTCTGCTGACGGCAAAGGCGGTCACGGATACGCCCAGTATGACCAGCACCGCCACGCACGCGGCGGATAATTTTGGGAAGCGGGCTGCCCGTTTCCGGCCCGCGTTCGCGGCATCAAAATCAAGGGCCTCCTCCAGATACGCCGCATCCACGTCTCCGATGGCGGAGAGCAGCTTTTCGGTGTTGTGCTCCATCATAGGGTTACCTCCTTACGTTCCAGGTACGTATGTAATTTCCTGCGAATTCTGCCCAGCCGGACAGATACGTTGTTTTCGGTGGTACCGAAGGCATCCGCGATCTCGGACAACGGCTGCGCGAACCAGTACCGCCTGACGAACATGACCCGGTCATCCCGGCGCAGGGCAGCGAGAAACGCATTGATCTGCGCGGACAGCTCACCTGCGGCAAGCTGCTCGTCGAGGGAATGGACGGAAATACAGTCCTCCAGTTCGGATAGCGAGACCTCAAACCGGCTGCTCCGCTTCAGCGCGGAATTGGCCCGCAGCTTTTTCAAAGAGAGGTTGCGGACAATGCGGCAGATATAGGCTCTCAGCGGGTCGGGGCGCTGCGGGGGAATGCTGTTCCACGCGCCGAGCCAGGCGTCGTTGACGCATTCCTCCGCGTCCTGCGGGTCGTCCAGAATGTTGTCGGCGATTTGGAAGCACAGTGCGCCGTACTTCCGTGACAACTCGGTGATCGCCTGCTCCGAGCGCTCAAAAAACAGGCGTATGATCTGTTGGTCCTCCATGGGGCGACGTACCTCCTTTCGCCTTCTTCACACATTAACTACCCTTTTGAAGCAGGATATGACGCTTCCTTTCAAAATTCTTACGAAGTATATTATATAGTAAAAGGAGCACCCCTGGCGGGGTGCTCCTTTGGTCACTTTTTGTCAGCACAGCTTGGCGCCGGCGGGGACGCTGTCGTCGATCAGCATCAGGTGCAGCTTCTCCTCACCCTTCTCCTTGTGCACGGCGGAGATCAGCATGCCGCAGGAGGGAATTCCCATCATCTTCCGGGGCGGCAGGTTCAGGATGGCGATGGCCGTCTTGCCGATCAGCTGCTCCGGCTCATAGTACTGGTGGATGCCGGAGAGGATGATGCGGTCCGTGCCGCTGCCGTCGTCCAGGGTGAACTTCAGCAGCTTGTCGCTCTTCTTCACCGCCTCGCAGTTCTTGATCTTCACGGCGCGGAAATCGGACTTCAGAAACGTATCGAAGTCTACCTCGTCCTCCACATAGGGCTCCAGCTCCACGGCCGGCAGGGCGGCCTTCTTCTGCTGCTCCTGCAGCTCGTCCAGCTTGGCCAGGGCCTCGTCCACATCGATACGGGGAAACAGGTTCTCACCCTTGCTGATCTGCGCGCCCGCAGGCAGCACGCCCCACACGTTGGCGTTGTCCCAGCTGCGGCAGGTCTCGTCCGCGCCCAGCTTGGCGAATATCTTATCGCAGGTGTCGGGCATGACCGGCAGCAGCAAGGTCGTGCAGATGCGGATGGTCTCCAGCAGGTTGTACAGCACGGCGGCCAGACGCTCGCGCTTGCTCTCGTCCTTGCCCAGCGCCCAGGGGGCCGTCTCGTCGATATACTTGTTGGCCCGGTCGATGACCTTGAACACCTCGTCCAGTCCGTTCTGCAGCTGCAGCTTGTCCATCTCCGCCTGATAGCGGTCACGCAGCGCGCAGGCCATCTTCTTCAGCTCGCAGTCCTCCGGAGCGTCCTCCCGCTGTACGGGCAGCTTGCCGCCGAAGTACTTTTCCGCCATGCCGGTGGTGCGGCTGACCAGGTTGCCCAGCTTGTTGGCCAGGTCGGTGTTGATGGTGCCGATCAGCAGCTCGTTGCTGAAGTTGCCGTCGCTGCCGAAGGGGAACGTCCGCAGCAGGAAGAACCGCAGGGCGTCCACGCCGAACATCTCGGACAGGGCGTAGGGATCGACGACGTTGCCCTTGGACTTGGACATTTTGCCGCCGTCGATGACCAGCCATCCGTGACCGTACACATGCTTGGGCAGAGGCATACCCATGCTCATCAGCATGGCGGGCCAGATGATGCTGTGGAAGCGCACGATCTCCTTGCCCACGATGTGGTAATCGGCGGGCCAGTACTTGTCGTAGTCGTCATACTTGTCGTTGTCAAAGCCCAGGGCGGTGCAGTAGTTGAACAGCGCGTCCACCCACACATACACCACGTGGCCGGGATCAAAGTCCACGGGAATACCCCAGCTGAAGCTGGTGCGGCTGACGCACAGGTCCTCCAGGCCGGGCTTGATGAAGTTGTTGACCATCTCGTTGACGCGGGTGCGGGGCTGCAGGAAGTCCGTATCCTCCAGCAGATGCTGTATCCGGTCGGCGTACTTGCTCAGCCGGAAGAAATAGGCCTCCTCCTCCGCGTCCTTCACCTCGCGGCCGCAGTCGGGGCACTTGCCGTCCACCAGCTGGCTCTCGGTCCAGAAGCTCTCGCAGGGGGTGCAGTACTTACCCTTGTAGGTGCCCTTATAGATGTCGCCCTTTTCGTACATAGTCTTGAAGATCTTTTGCACGGCGGCGCAGTGATAGTCGTCGGTGGTGCGGATAAACCGGTCGTTGCTGATGTTCATCAGCTTCCACAGGTCCAGAATGCCCTTCTCGCCCTCCACGATGTGATCCACGAACGCCTGGGGCGTCATGCCGGCCTCCTTGGCCTTCGTCTCGATCTTCTGGCCGTGCTCGTCGGTGCCGGTCAGGAACATGACGTCATAGCCCTGCAAACGCTTGTACCGCGCGATGGCGTCGGTAGCCACGGTGCAGTAGCTGTGGCCGATGTGCAGCTTGTCCGAGGGGTAGTAGATGGGCGTGGTGATATAAAACGTCTTCTTCTCCATAGGATAGTTCTCCTTTTCCCCGTTCCGAATGGAAGAACGGTATAAACTCACATATATCATTTTAGCCCACACTATGCGCTTTGTCAATCAGGCCCGTATGTAAAATACCGCATTTTTGCGTAAAAACCCATTTACAGACGGCATCATATTCTGTATAATAAGGAATGTTGATTTTACCCGCTGTGCCGCGGAACAAAAGAGCATAGGAGGAAAACAAACGTGTCTTACAGAATTCTTGTAGTCAATCCCGGCTCCACCTCCACCAAGATCGGTGTCTATGAGGATGAGCAGCTTCTCTTCGACAAGACCCTGCGCCACAGTGCGGAGGAGATCGCCCAGTTCAACACTATCCCCGCCCAGAAGGACTGGCGCCGCGACCTGGTAATGAAGGCGCTGCGCGAGCAGGGCTTCGACGCCCGCACCCTCTCCGCCGTCTCCGGCCGCGGCGGTCTGCTGCGCCCCATTCGCGGCGGTACATACGCTGTCAACGACAACATGGTCAAGGACTGCACCATCGGCGTGCAGGGACAGCACGCCTCCAATCTGGGCGGCCTGATCGCCCGCGAGATCGGCGACGAGCTGGGCATCCCCTCCTACATCGTCGACCCTGTGGTCATCGATGAAATGACAGACGTGGCCCGCTATGCCGGCCACCCCCTGTTCCAGCGCGTCAGCATTTTCCACGCTCTGAACCAGAAGGCCGTGGCCAAGCGCTTCGCCAAGGAGCAGGGCAAGAAGTATGAGGATCTGAACCTCATCGTCTGCCACATGGGCGGCGGCGTTTCCATCGGCGCGCACATGAAGGGCAGCGTGGTGGACACCCAGAACGCGCTGGACGGCGAGGGTCCCTTCTCTCCCGAGCGCTCCGGCTCCCTGCCCACCGGTCAGCTGGTGAAGCAGTGCTTCTCCGGCAAGTACACCGAGGGGGAGATGCACCGCATGCTCTCCGGCCGCGGCGGTCTGGTGGCCTACACCGGCTCCAACGATATGCGCTATCTGCTGGCGCAGGCCGAGCACGATAAGAAGATCGCCGGCGTGGTGGATGCCTTCCACTACCAGATCGGCAAGGAGATCGGCGCCATGGCCGCCGTCATGCACGGCAAGGTGGACCAGATCATCCTCACCGGCGGCATCGCCTACGGCAAGGAGACCGTGGACGCCATCTCCGAGATGGTCGGCTGGATCGCTCCCATCACCGTCTATCCCGGTGAAGATGAGCTGCTGGCCCTGGCCCAGGGTGCCCTGCGCGTCCTGAAGGGCGAGGAGAAGGCCCAGGAGTACCGCCGGCCCCGTCCCGAGGACAACAACTGATCAACAGAGAAAACGAAACGTCCCGCGGCGAGAGCCGCGGGACGTTTTTGCCTTGACAATAGCCCGGTTTCCCGATATATTGAGGATATCACATATAAAAAGGAGAGAGAATTATGCTGCCTACCACCATGCTCATTATCGCCGGTGTCCTGGCCCTCGTCGCCACTGTCCTGGCCTTCATCTATGTGGTCCCGGAGAAGCGGCGGGAGAAACTGGGCGCCTTTGGCAAGTTCCTCCACGATACCTGCAACTTCAAGTACCTGATGGTGGAAAAGATCCTTCAGGCCCTGTACATCTTCAACACCGCCGCCGTTATTATCTTCGGCGTGCTCATGCTCTTCCGCACCGAGTACAACTACTGGACCGGCGACCGCATCTGGATGGGCGGCTATGGTCTGCTGATCATCATCCTGGGGCCCATTGCGATCCGCCTCAGCTATGAATTGATGATGATGGCCATCCTGCTGCTGAAGAACGTCATCTCCATCAACCACAAGCTGGCCGATCAGACCGGCAAGGGCAGCGGCGACGTGTTTGCCGCCCCGAATATGCAGGAGATGAAGGAGGCTCTCCGCCAGCGCCGTGAAGCGGCACAAGCGGCACAAGCTGCGGCACAGGCGGCACAGAGCCAGCCCGCCAATTTCTGCATCCAGTGCGGCGCCAAGCTGGAGAACGGTGTCTGCCCCCACTGCTCCGCCCCCAAGGACAGTGCCCCGGCCGACAGCACACCGCCTCAGGAATAAATCAGGCAAAAAAAGAAGCACCCGCCCGGGTGCTTCTTTTTTTGTTCAGCTTACGATCACATAGCTTCCGCTTTGCGGTGCCTCCGCCGTCATGGCCACCACCCGCGTCTCCGGGTCATAGCCCTCCGGCAGTGCGGCCTTCACCGCGGCCAGTGTGTCCACCGACGGCACATACAGCCGGTCGAACAGCTCCGCCATCTGCGCGATGTCCAGGTCCGCCGTGTTCCGCACTACCACCGACAGGGCTGTGCCCTCCGGCAGTGCCGACCGCAGATTTTCGGCAAAGTCGGCCAGCACCTGCGCCGGGTCCGCCGCCGTGTTGGCAACGCCCGTCGTATCCGCCGGGTAGCAGAACTGGTCCAGCAGGACCTCCTTAAAGCCCAGCTCGCCGCACTCCTTCACCAGCGCGGTGATGTATTGCAGCACCTGCGGGTCGGTGGGGTCCAGCCAGGCCTGCCCCTCCGCGTCGTACCACAGCTGCCCGTCCTCCCGGACCAGCGCCGTTTCCGTCACGCTCCGGGCGTAGGCGCTGTCCCGGAAGCACACGATGTGCCCCACGGTGTACCGTCCGCTGCTCAGTAGTGTACGCAGACATTCGATGGGCCGTCCCGTCTCCACCACCACGCCCTGCGGCGTCTCCACGCCGGTGGCGTAGGTGATGCCGCCGGTGGTACGCTTTACCGCCAGCACCAGGTCCTCCGGCGCCAACGTGTTCATGATGTAGTCCGCGCCCCACCACAGGCAGTCGTCCGGCAGCCGCGTGCCGTGCAGCGCCGCCACCTTCACATGGGGATGCTCCGGCACCACTGTGTCCACGATGTCATCCCGGTCTCCGGTGCCGTCGACGGTGCTGCCATCCGTTTTTTCACCACGGTCGTCCTTCCTGTGGAAAAAAGGAAGGTCGATGGTGGCGTTGCCCGCCTCGTCGTATACCACGTAATTCTGCAATGCCAGATAGGCCAGCGCGCCCACCAGCACCAGCGCCAGCACCACGATCAGCACGATCTTTCCGCCGGACATTCGGCCACGGTAGCTGTTGTATCCCTTTGTCGCCATAGACGTTACCTCACAAAGTCACGTTTCTCTATCGGAACGCGCTCACTGGATGGCATCCAGCAGCGCCACACGCCGGGCGTGACGTCCACCTTCAAACTCCGTGTGCAGGAAAATCTCCACCATCCGCTTGGCCAGATTGCCGCCGGTGATGCCGGCACCCAGCGCCATCATGTTGGCGTCGTTGTGCCGCCGCGTCATCTCCGCCTGGAGAGAGTCGGTGCACAGCGCGCAGCGTATACCCTTCACCTTGTTGGCGGCGATGGAAACGCCGATACCCGTGGTACAGATCACGATGCCCTTGTCGCATTCCCCGGCGGCCACCGCCCGGGCGGCCCTTTCAGCGAATACGGGATAGTCCACGCTCTCGGTGGAGTAGCACCCGAAATCCTCGTAGTCGATGTCGTTCTCCTCCAGCCAGATGAGGATGTCCTGCTTCAGCAGGTAGCCGCCGTGGTCGCAGGCGATGGCAATTTTCATAGTGGTCGTCTCCTTTGTGTTTTTACAGCTTCCGGAACGTGGGCTTTCCGCCCTCAAACGTGCAGAAATACCGGAACCCGCACGTCCGCAGCAGCGCCTGCGTTTCCCGGACGCGGCAGCCTACATATTCGGCGGAGTGCGCGTCCGAGCCGATGGTGATGATCTCGCCGCCCATCTCCCGGTACAGCTTCAACAGCGGCGCGTCCGGCAGGGGCACGTTGCCCCGGTTGGTGTTGCACTCGATGCCGCACCCGCTTTCGATCAGCGCCCGGAAAATCTCCCGGCACTGGTCGTAATGCCCGTCGAAGGTCATCTGCTCGCCCAGATTTTCATTCATGTACCGCAGCGGCAGCGTCAGGTGGCCCAGCACACTGAACCGCCCCCACCGCGCCAGGCGCAGTACGTCCTCCAAGTAGCTGTCTATGACTCTATGATAATACGTTTCGCTGTTTTTTTCAATGTAATACAGATCAAAATGTTTGAATTTTTCGCCTGCCATATGCACGGAGCCTATAACAAAGTCCAGCTTTGGCGCCTCGCCCAGCAGTTTCTCCGCCCGGTCAAAGCCCATGGGCGCCTCGCCCAGCTCCGCCCCCAGCCGGATGGCCAGCCGCCCGGTGTATGTCTCCCGCGCCTCCGGCAGCTCCCGCAGCAGCCGCGACCAGTCGAAATGCTCCCGGGGCCGGTGGTCACCCCACAGCACCGTGTCCACGTGGTCCGTCACACAGATCTCGTCCAGCCCGGCCCGTACCGCCGCTTCCGCCAGCTCACTGACCGTCAGCTGTCCGTCCGGCGACGTGGCCGAGTGGGTATGATAGTCCGCCAGATACATCCTTCACCTGCTCATTTCTTCTTGAAGAAGCTCTTGCGCTTTTCGTAGTTGCTCTCGCCCAGCATATCGCTGAAGCTCCGCAGGGCCTCCTTCTGCTCCTTCGTCAGATTTCGCGGCGTCTCTATGTTCACGGTGACATACTGGTCACCGCGGCCTCTGCCGTTCAGCACCGGAATACCCTTGCCCCGCAGCCGGAACACCGTGCCCGTCTGGGTGCCCTCCGGCAGGTCGTATTTCACCTTGCCGTCAATGGTGGGGATCTCCAGCGTGGCGCCCAGCACCGCCTGGGCGAAGGTGATGGGCGCGTCGCAGAACACGTCCACGCCCTCCCGGCGGAATGTCTCGTCCGGCTGCACCATCACCGTGATCAGCAGGTCGCCGGCGCTGCCGCCGTTTTTGCCGGCGTTGCCCTGGCCCCGCAGAGAGATGGTCTGGCCGTGGTCGATACCGGCGGGGATGTTGACCTTGATGGTCTTGCGTTTCCGCACCCGACCCTGTCCGCCGCAGTCGGTACAGGGCTGATGGATAATGCGGCCGGTGCCGTGACACTTCTGGCAGGGACGGCTGGTGGCAAACACGCCCATAGGCGTCCGCTGCTGCACCTGCACCTGTCCGCTGCCGCGGCAATCGGGGCAGATCTCCGGCGTGGTCCCCGGCTGGCAGCCGCTGCCCTTGCAGGTAGCGCACTGCTCGCTGCGCTCCACGGTCACGTCCTTCTCGCAGCCGAAGGCCGCCTCCTTGAACGTCACGGACACGCTGGCGCGGATGCTCTCGCCCCGCTGGGGCGCGTTGGGGTTACGGCGCTGTTGGCCGCCAAAGCCGCCGCCGAAAAAGCTGCCGAAGATATCGCCCAGATCGCCGAAGTCGAAGCCGCCCGCACCGCCATACGCGCCGCCGCCTGCGCCCGCGCCGTAGCTGGGATCCACGCCCGCGAAGCCGAACTGGTCGTACCGGGCCTTTTTCTCCGGGTCGGACAGCACCTCGTTGGCCTCGTTGACCTCCTTGAACTTCTCCTCGGCCTCCTTGTCACCGGGGTTCATGTCCGGGTGGTACTTTCGGGCCAGTTTTTTATATGCTCTTTTGATCTCGTCCTCCGATGCGCCCTTGCTGACGCCGAGGACCTCATAATAATCTCGTTTTTCCTGTGCCATGGGATAAATCTCCTATTGCCAGTCTTGTTGCCTACGGAGCCGACTCCATCGGCAAAGCGATGGATTTTGCGTCCTGCCGATGGCAGACCGACGACGGCGTACCGCGTGTACGTCGAGGAGGTCTGACGATGGCAGGGCGCAAAAGGCGCGCTTTTCCTAAACACCACAACAAGGGACAGGTACTTCCTGCCCCTTATTGCGGGATATATTTGCCTTACTTGTTGTTCTGGTCATCATCGTCGACTACCTTATAGTCGGCGTCGTAGTACTGCTGACCGCCGTTGGGGTCGCCGCCGGGCTGCTGACCGCCCATGTTGGGGTCACCCTGAGGCGCCTGCTGCTGGTACAGCTTCTCGCTCATCTTGTAGAACAGCTGGGTCAGCTCCTCGGTAGCCGCCTTGATGGCGTCGGTGTCCTCGCCCTTCAGGGTCTCCTTCAGCTTCTCGACACCGGCCTTAATGGGCTCCTTCTCGCTCTCGGGCACCTTGTCGCCCACCTCGTTCAGGGTCTTTTCCGCCTGATAGACCATCTGGTCGGCCTGGTTGCGGACCTCCACCTTCTCCTTGATCTTTGCGTCCTCGGCGGCGTACTGCTCGGCCTCCTTGACGGCCTTCTCAATATCCTCCTTGCTCATGTTGGAGGAGGAGGTGATGGTGATGTGCTGGGCGTTGCCGGTGCCAAGATCCTTGGCGCTGACGTTCACGATGCCGTTGGCATCGATGTCGAACGTGACCTCGATCTGGGGCACGCCGCGGCGGGCCGGGGCGATGCCGTCCAGGTGGAAGCGGCCCAGGCTCTTGTTGGCGGCGGCCATCTCACGCTCGCCCTGCAGCACGTTGACCTCCACGGAGGTCTGGTTGTCGGCGGCGGTGGAGAAGATCTGGCTCTTCTTCACAGGGATGGTGGTGTTGCGCTCGATCAGACGGGTGCACACGCCGCCCATGGTCTCAATACCCAGGGACAGGGGGGTCACGTCCAGCAGCAGCAGGCCCTTCACGTCGCCGGTCAGCACGCCTGCCTGCAGGGCGGCGCCCATGGCCACGCACTCATCGGGGTTGATGCCCTTGAACGGTTCGCTGCCGGTAAAACTCTTCACGGCCTCCACCACAGCGGGGATACGGCTGGAGCCGCCCACCATCAGCACCTTGGCCAGGTCGCTGGGCTTCAGACCGGCGTCGGACATAGCCTGACGCACGGGGCCCATGGTGGCCTCCACCAGGTGGCCGGTCAGCTCATTGAACTTCGCCCGGGTCAGGGTGACGTCCAGATGCTTCGGGCCGGTGGCGTCCGCAGTGATATAGGGCAGGTTGATGTTGCTGGTGGTCACGCCGGACAGCTCGATCTTGGCCTTCTCGGCGGCCTCCTTCAGGCGCTGCATGGCGACCTTGTCGCCGCTGAGGTCGATGCCGTCGGACTTCTTGAACTCGGACACCAGATACTTCATGATGCACTGATCGAAGTCATCGCCGCCCAGGCGGTTGTTGCCGGCGGTAGCCAACACCTCGATCACGCCGTCATCGATCTCCAGGATGGACACATCAAAGGTGCCGCCGCCCAGATCGTAGACCATGATCTTCTGTGCCTGCTCTTTATCCACACCGTAGGCCAATGCGGCGGCGGTGGGCTCGTTGATGATACGCTTCACGTCCAGGCCGGCGATCTTGCCGGCGTCCTTGGTGGCCTGACGCTGGCTGTCGGTGAAGTAGGCGGGCACGGTAATGACCGCCTCGGTGACGGTCTGGCCCAGATAGGCCTCGGCATCCGCCTTCAGCTTCTGCAGGATCATGGCGCTGATCTCCTGGGGGGTGTAGCTCTTGCCGTCGATGGTCACGCGGTGATCGGTGCCCATCTCACGCTTGATGGAGGAGATGGTGCGGTCGGGGTTGGTGATGGCCTGGCGCTTTGCCACCTGGCCCACCATACGCTCACCGGTCTTGCTGAACGCCACCACGGACGGGGTGGTGCGGTTGCCCTCCGCGTTGGGGATAACGACTGCCTCGCCGCCTTCCATCACGGCTACGCAGGAATTGGTCGTACCAAGGTCGATACCGATAACTTTAGACATAATGATTGCCTCCTGTATATAGATAAATATTTATTACTTTCCGTATTTGATCTGGCCGCTTAATAGGGCCGGTCCGGCATGATGAGCGCGGCAATGATATAGGCCAGCAAACCGCTTCCGCCCAGCAGGCAGAACACCACCCACGCCAAACGCACCAGCGTGGAGTCGATGTTGAAATACTCCGCGATGCCGCCGCATACACCGGCGATCTTCTTGTCCGTGCTGCTCTTGTACAGCTTCTTTCCTTCCATAATAGCTTCCTCCCTCTCAGTTGGCTACCTTCACCATGGCGAAGCGAAGTATTTTGTCGCCCAGTGTGTAGCCCTTTTGGAATACCTCTACCACGGTGTTCTCCGCCGCGGTCTCGTCCTCGGTGTGCATCACCGCGTTGTGCTTTTCCGGATCGAACTTCTCACCCAGGGCGGGTATCTCCGCAACGTTCAGCTTGGTCAAGACCTCCTCGAACTGCTTGCAGATCAGCTCCAGTCCCTGCCGGTGTGCGTCGCCCTCCTCAAATTGGCTCACGCCCCGTTCCAGGTTGTCCAGCACCGCCAGAAACGGCTTGATGGTGTCGATCTTCGCGTCATTGTACAGGTGCTCCTTCTCGCGCGCAGTCCGCTTCCGGTAGTTGTCGTACTCCGCCGCCAGCCGCAGGTATTTGTCATTGGCGTCCGCCAGCGTTTTCGCCAGCGCCTCCATCTGCTCCATCTGCGCCCTGGTGACGGTGTAGGTATCCTCGGCCGCCTCGGCCGCTTCCGCTGCGCTCTCCGCCGCTTCCGGCGCGGCTTCCTTCGCGGCGCTCTCGGCGGCCTCTGCCGCCTTCTTGTTCTTTTTATTATCCTTTTCGCTCATTCCGTTGTATCCTCCGGTAGCTGTTTTTTACCAAACATACGGCTCAGGCTCTCCGCAAAGTAGCTCAGCCGCGCCGCGACCGCGGCGTAATCCATACGCGTGGGACCCACAACGCCCACTAAGCCGCGCATATTATCGCCGATATCATAGCTGGCGATCACCACGCTGCTCTCCTTCAGCGCGTCGTTGACGTTTTCCGGCCCGATGAGTATCTGCATGGGCGCGTCCCCGGCAGGCACAGGCAGCTCCTGCTTGTTGTCCACCATAAAGCTCATCAGGTCGTGGGCCTTGTCGATATCCCGAAATTCTGGGAACTTCAGCAGCTGGCTGGCGCCGCTGGTGTACACCTGCTGGTGGTTGGACTCCTCCAGCAGCGACCCGGCGTACTCCGTCACCTGGTTCAAAATCAGGAACCACTGGCCGGACACCTGTTCGCTGAGGTTCATCAGCGTGGCGTTCATCTGCTCCGCGGACACCCCGGTAAAGTGGGTGTTCAGCAGGTGACTCAGCTGCGGCAGCGCCTCCGCATCAACGGGCAGCGACGTCCGCATCAGCTGGCTCTTCACCCGACTGTCCGACAGCATCACCACGGCGATAAAGCCGGAGGCGTCCACGCCGATCAGTTCAAACCGCTGTACCGTGGCCGCCGTGCGGTGGTCCGCTACAGCGTAGGTGGGATAGCCCACAAAGCTGGACACCATCTGTCCCGCCTGGTCGATGACCTGCTCCACCTGCTGCAGGGGCTTTGCCAGCGCCGTATTGATGCTGGCCTCCTCCTCTGCCGACAGGGTCTTGCGGTCCATCAGCTCGTTGACGTACAGCCGGTAGCCTCTGGCCGATGGAATACGTCCCGCCGAGGTGTGGGGCTGCTCCAGGTAGCCCATGTCCGTCAGATCGGCCAGCTCGTTCCGCACGGTGGCGGAGCTGACCTTTTCCGGCATCAGCGCCACGATGGCCTTGGAGCCCACCGGCTCGGCGGTGTTGATGTAGCTGTCCACCACGATCTTCAGTATTTGCTTTTTTCGTTGGGTCAGTTCCATAGGTCCATTCTCCGTTTAGCACTCGTTATCTTTGAGTGCTAAACGCAGTGTACCACCGGCGGGAACCGTTGTCAATAGCCGGGGTTTTAATTATTTGTGAACAACGGGAAAAAGAGCGTCCCGCCGCGGCGGGACGCCCTTTTTTATTTATATATAATGTGTTATGACTGCGTCGGAGGTACGCCATCTGTCCTGGCAGGCTTGCCGGAACGGATGTAATCCTGCACCAGCACATAGACCACCGAGCACACCGGTACGCCCAGCAGCATACCCAGCACGCCGAAGGCGCCGCCGCCGATAGTCACCGCCGCCAGCACCCACAATCCCGGCAGACCCACAGACTTGCCCACCACCTTGGGGTAGATCAGATTACCCTCCACCTGCTGCAATATCAGCAGGAAGATCAGGAAGGTCAGCGCCTTGATGGGACTTTGGAACACGATGAGGAACGCGCCGGTGGCCGCGCCGATCCACGCGCCGAAGATCGGTATCAGCGACAGGGCGGCGATAATGACCGATACCGGCAGCGCGTAGGGCAGCCGCAGGATCAGCATACCGATGCAGCACAGGGTGCCCAGGATAAACGCCTCGGTCACCTGTCCGGTGACGAAGCTGGAAAAGGCGTTGTTGGTCAGGCTCAGCAGGCGCATAAGACGGTCGGCGGCCTTCTGGGGCAGGATCCGCCGCAGCAGGCGGCGGGACTGTGCCAGAAGCGTCTCCTTCTGGGCCAGCAGATACAGGGAGAACACCAGCGCCAGCAGGAAGTTCACCAGCGCAGACAGAATGGACGTAGTGATGTTCAGGGTGGTATTTACCACGCTGTCGCCCTTCTCCTGTAGGAAACCGGTGATGGTATCCTTGACCTGGTCGGCGCTGAGGGACAGCTCCGGCAGCGTCACGCCGTGCTCGGCAGCGAAGTCGCTGAGATTTGTCCACCAGACCTGGATCTGGTTCACATAGGTGGGGATATTGGCTACCATAGTAGTGCCGGCCTCCTCCAGACGGGGGATAAGGATGAAGAAGATAGCAAAAATGATACCCAGGAACAGCAGCAGCGTCAGCGTCAGGCAGACAGGCCGCTTCAGCTTGGCGTTCCACGGACTGTTCCATTTGATCAGGCCGCGGTCCCACAGGCGCTCCAGCGCCACCATCATCAGGTTCAGCACAAACGCGATGCAGATACCGATCAACAGCGGCGAGAGCAGGTCCAGCAGACTGCCCAGCACACCGCTGATCCACTTCAGGTTGTTCAGTCCCCAGTACAGCAGTGCCGCAAAGGCGATCAGCAGCATGATCCGCTTGATATTTTTCTTATTCAGGTCCAAAGCCATCCCGCCCTTCGGTCATGTTACACTATATATTATCACGTCCTGTGTAAAGTTTCCATGCAAAAAGCGGCGCAAAGTGGAAAATTTTTGTGAACAGTCCGGCGGCGCCTATCAAAAATACTTTTCCCTATCGGAAACTCCCACTTGCATTTTGTCGAACCATTCGATAAACTGTAAGGTGACTGAAAGATTTTTCACATACGGAGGTATTCCCTATGAAGCAGCTCAACCGCTGGGTCTACGCCATTGTGGGCGTCATCGTCCTGCTGTTCGCAGGTCTCGTGTACGCCTGGAGCGTGCTGTCCACCCCCATCGGCGCCGAGTTCACCGGCTGGACGAAAGCCCAGCTGAGCCTGACGTTCACCCTGGTGATGATCCTGTTTTGTATCGGCTCCCTGCTGTGCGGCCTGCTGGCCGGAAGGCTCAGCGCCAAAAACGCCGTGCGCCTGGGCGCAGTCCTGTTTCTGGCCGGCTTTTTCATCGCCAGCCGCTGCCAGTCGCCGCTGACGCTGTACCTGGGCTTCGGCGTGCTGTGCGGCCTGGGCTCCGGTCTCAGCTATAACGCCGTGATGAGCACCATGGTCCGCTGGTTCCCGGATCGGCCCGGCCTGATCTCCGGCGTGCTGCTGATGGGCTTCGGCGGCGGCAGCTTTCTGATCGGCAAGCTGTACCAGGCCTGGACACCTGCCGGCGTCGGCGGCTGGCGCACCAGCTTTCTGGTGCTGGGCATCGTGTGCTTTGCGGTGCTGGCGGTGTGCTCCTTCTTCTTCGTGGCCCCCGGTGCGGACTTTACCGCCCCGGCGGTCAAGGGCGGCAAGACCGTGTCCCGTCCCGCTGCCGCGGATGTCACTCCCGGCCAAATGCTGAAAAAAACCACTTTCTGGCTGTATTACGTCTGGGCCATCGCGGTCAGCGCTGCCGGACTGGCCCTGATCTCTCAGGCCAGCGGCGTGGTGTGGCAGGCCAGCGCCGACCAGACGGCGGCCTCCGTGGCCACCATCGTGGGCCTGATCTCCATCTGCAACGCCGTGGGCCGCGTGCTCTTCGGCGGGATGTACGACAAGTACGGCCGCAGCCTGTCCATGCAGCTGGTGAACGGCCTGTTCATCCTGACCTCCGCGGTGCTGCTGCTGGCCATGTCCAGAGGCAGCGTGGCGGTGGTCATCCTGGGCTTTGTGCTGGGCGGTCTGGCCTACTCCGGCGTCACGCCCACCAACTCCGCCTTCTGCCGCGCCTATTTCGGTCCCGGCCACTATCCGGTGAATTTCCCCCTGATCAACACGAACCTGATCTTCGCCAGCTTCGGCAGCACCGTCTCCGGTGCGCTGTATGACGCCGGCGGGTCCTATAACAGCACGTTTTTCCTGATCATCGGTCTGGCGGCGGTGGGTATCGTCTGCTCCCTGGCCATCTCTGCCATCGACAAAAAGGGAAACTAAGGCACAGAACAGAGCGCCTGACCCGCTGGGTCAGGCGCTCTCTTTATTCGGATATGCGGAACAGACGCTTGCCGTTTTCCAGTGTGGCACGGGCCAGCTGCTCCACGGGAACGCCCTTCCACTCCGCCAGCTTCTCCGCCACCAGGCGGACATAGGCGGAGTCGTTGCGCTCGCCCCGATGGGGCACCGGGGTCATGTAGGGGCTATCCGTCTCGATGAGCATACGGTCCAGGGGCGTAACGGCGGCCACCTCCGGAGCGCGGCGGGCGTTTTTGTAGGTCACAGGGCCGTCGAAGCCCAGGTACCAGCCCAGGTCCAGCAGCTCCCGCGCCATCTCCGGGCTGCCGGAAAAGCAGTGGAACACGCCGGTAACGTCGGGAAACTCCCGAACGATGGCCAGCGAGTCCCCGTGGGCCTCGCGGTCGTGGAAAATGACCGGGAGGCGCAGCGCACGGGCCAGCGCCAGCTGGGCGCGCAGCACCTGCTGCTGGAGCTCCCGGGGCGGGTTCTCGGCCCAGTAGTAGTCCAGACCGATCTCACCGATGGCCACCACCTTGGGCTGTCGGGCCAATTCACGCAGCACGTCGATATCCGCCGGGACAAAGCCGGCGCAGTTCTCCGGGTGGATGCCCACGGCGGCGTAGACATGGGGGTAGGCAGCGGCGTAGGACACCGCCTTGCGGGAGCTGTCCAGATCGCAGCCGGGGTTCAGCACCAGGGCGACACCGCGCTGCGGCAGGCTCTCCAGCAGCAGCTCGCGGTCCGGGTCGAAGGCCTCATCGTCGTAGTGGGCGTGGGTGTCAAACAGCATGGCTCACGCCTCCAGACGGACCTTGCCCAGGGTCGTGCTGTCCACGTTCTGCTCCTTGATGGCCTTCAGGCGGGCCATGTGGGGCTGCTGCATATGGACGCGCTGGTGTTCGGCGCTCTGCCAGCGCTCGATAAGCAGCAGCTCGTTCTCGTCCTGGGCAGAGAAGTAGTAATCATAGGCCAGGCAGCCGTCCTCCTGGCGAATAAGGGTCAGGATGCCCTCCTCCACCAGCTGGCGGACAAATTTCTCCCGGCAGCCGGGCTTGGCCTGGTAGCGGACATACAGCATGAGTTCTTCCATCGTGCACCTCCGGTGTTTTTTTGCTATTGTAGCACTTCGGGCGGGCAGGTGCAAATATTTCTACGGCGAAGCGCAAAAAAGCATTTACAAGCTGTATAAAATAAGATATACTTTACAAGCTGTATTTTATTTCCGGGTGGGATATGCCCCGGAGCCAAGACAAGATAGGGTGGGAGAGAAACATGGCAACGGATTTTTCCAGAACACTGAGCCTGCTGCGGCAGGAGAAGGGCATCAGCCAGCGGAAGGCAGCGGCGGCGCTGGGAATCAGTCAGGCGCTGCTGAGTCACTATGAAAACGGCATACGGGAGCCGGGTCTGGCCTTCGTGTGCAGGGTGTGTGACTTTTACCGGGTGTCAGCGGACTTTCTGCTGGGCCGCACCGCCAACCGGGATGGCGCGATGATCGACTCGGAAACGCTGTACGACGGCAGCACGGAAAAGGGCTCCCTGCGGGGGAGCATCATGGCCACGCTGCAGAAGAAGCTGGCGGTAAACACCACGGGGCTGCTGTTCGACCTGCTGAGCCGCACCAACAGCCGGGAGGCCATCACCGCCGCCGGAGACTGCCTCGGCGCCACGCTGTACGATCTGCTGCGGCGGCTGTACCGGCAAAGCGGCGGCAATGAGGATTTGTTCGCCACAGAGGCGGTGGACTTCGATGCCGGCGCAGTGGACGCGGCGCTGCTGCGGAGCCGCGGAGCCTATATGCGGGCACTGACGGAGGCGGAGGCACTGCCCCACCTGAACTCCGACGCGCTGACCACCCTGCCCGGCATCGGGCAGAGCGCCGCCCAGGTCATCCACAACGTGGACGAACGGGCAGGGAAGTAAGGAGGTTTTCTGTATGTTTGACCAATCCCATATCCGCAATTTCTCCATCATCGCCCACATCGACCACGGTAAATCCCTTCCCCAACTTGCCTGACGGCAAGCCGGGGTCCCTTCTTTTGATTTCACATCCTCGGCGGAAATGAATTCCGCCTGCGGCAAGGTTTTGCTCCGCAAAACGCTTGTGCGCGCTATCCGCGCGGTCAGCGTGGATTTACCCTAAGGAGGTTTTCTGTATGTTTGACCAATCCCATATCCGCAATTTCTCCATCATCGCCCACATCGACCACGGTAAATCCACGCTGGCGGACCGGCTGCTGGAAAAGTGCCACGCCGTTCCGGAGCGCGAGATGGAGAACCAGCTGCTGGACAATATGGACCTGGAACGCGAGCGCGGCATCACCATCAAATCCCGTGCCGTGCGTATTTTCTATACCGCCAATGATGGGGAGACCTACGCCCTGAACCTGATCGACACGCCGGGCCACGTGGACTTCAACTACGAGGTCAGCCGGTCTCTGGCCGCCTGCGAGGGCGCGCTGCTGGTGGTGGACGCCACCCAGGGCGTGGAGGCGCAGACCCTGGCCAACACCTATCTGGCCATGGACCACGACCTGGAGATCCTGCCGGTGTTCAACAAGATCGACCTGCCCGCCGCCGACCCCCTGAAGGCCAAGCAGGAGGTGGAGGACATCATCGGCCTGCCGGCACTGGAGGCCCCGGAGATCTCCGCCAAGCTGGGCACCAACATCGAGGCCGTGCTGGAGGACGTGGTACAGAACGTGCCCGCGCCCAAGGGCGACCCCAAGGCGCCCCTGCAGGCGCTGGTGTTCGACAGCCAGTACGACCCCTACGTGGGCGTGGTGGTGTATTTCCGTATCAAGCAGGGCACTATGCGGAAGGGGCAGACCATCCGCATGATGGCCACCGGTGCGGAGTACACCATTCTGGAGTGCGGCTACCTCAAGCCCATCGGCAACGAGCCGACGGACGCCTTACAGGCCGGCGAGGTGGGCTATTTCACCGCCAGCATCAAAAACGTGAAGGACACCCAGGTGGGCGACACCGTCACCGATGCGGCGAACCCCGCCGCCGAGGCGCTGCCCGGCTACCGCCCGGCGCAGTCCATGGTATACTGCGGCATCTACACCGAGGATGGCAGCAAGTACCCGGATCTGCGGGACGCGCTGGAAAAGCTGCAGCTGAACGACGCCAGCCTGACCTTCGAGCCGGAGAGCTCCGTAGCCTTGGGCTTCGGCTTCCGGTGCGGCTTTTTGGGTATGCTCCACATGGAGATCATCCAGGAGCGTCTGGAGCGGGAGTTCAACCTGGACCTGGTGACCACGCTGCCCAGCGTCATCTACCACGTCTACAAATCCGATGGCACCATGGTGAAGGTGGACAACCCCCACAACTACCCCGACCCCGGCACCATCGAGCACGCCGAGGAGCCGTATGTCAAGGTGTCCATCATCAGTCCCCAGGACTATGTGGGCAACATCATGCCCATGTGCCAGGAGCGCCGGGGCGAGTTCAAGGATATGCAGTATCTGGACACCCACCTGGTGGAGCTGCACTACCAGATGCCCCTGAACGAGATCATCTACGACTTTTTCGACACACTGAAGGCCAACACCAAGGGCTACGCCAGTCTGGACTACGAGCTGTCCGGCTACCGCACCAGCGACCTGGTGAAGGTAGACCTGCTGCTCAATGGCGACGGCGTGGACGCGCTGAGCTTCATCGCCCACCGGGACAAGGCGTATCCCCGCGCCCGGCGGCTGTGCGAAAAGCTGAAGGAGAACATCCCCCGCCAACTGTTCGAGGTGCCGATCCAGGCGGCCATCGGCGGCCGCATCATCGCCCGCGAGACGGTGAAGGCCATGCGCAAGGACGTGCTGGCCAAGTGCTACGGCGGCGACATCACCCGCAAGAAGAA
>ERZ773258.141-NODE-141-length-89644-cov-7.389054_pt1 | contig 89644 bp, 96 predicted proteins | sample MGYA00511962_ERZ773258 | MGnify/ENA primary metagenome ERZ773258 (study PRJEB29015, sample SAMEA2737755) | human gut metagenome | biome: human gut; feature: human-associated habitat; material: faeces | place: China | collected 2012 ... | reverse complement strand
CCACGGGAGACACCGGCACTGTGTTTGCTCCGCTTGCCGAGGGCGATTATTATGCCGTGGAGCAGGAAAGCCCCTCTGGATTCAAACTGGATTCCACCCGGCATTACTTCTCTGTCAAGGATGGCGAGGTCACTCAGGAGGTCATTGAAAACGAGGCCATCTCCGGCATCCTGGTACACAAAATCTCCACAGCGGACGGCAAGGGCATTCCGGGCGTCTCGTTCATTCTCTATGACAGCAGCCATAACCCCATCGACCAGCAGACCACTGATGACCGGGGCTATGCCTGGTTCGAGGTCCTGGAGGGAGATAGCCGTTTTTACCTGCGTGAACTTGAAAATGAGGGCTACATCCCGGACACCCAACTGCGCACGGTCTATGTCAAGGCGGGTGAGACCACCCTGGTGGAGTGGGAGAATACGCCCATCACTGGCCAAATTCAGATTGTCAAGCGGTCCGCGGACTACAATCCCACCAACGGCCTGCCCGCTGGGACGCTCCTGGAGGGGGCGGTCTTTGAGATTTATGACAAGGCCGGCAATCTGGTGGACACCATCAAGAGCAATAGCCGGGGGCTTGCGGTTTCCAAACAGCTCCCCTTGTCGCGCTATTCCGTCCGGGAGGTCAAGGCCCCTGCCAATTATGGCATCAACGAGGAGGTCCTGACTGCCTATCTGGAGTACGAGGGCCAAATCCTCCGCTTTGAGGTGACAGATAAGAGCCTATCCACTGGTGTTTCCATTACCAAGACTGGCCCCAAAGAGGTGGTCAGCGGCCAGCCGGTCAACTACACCTTTTCCGGGATCGCCAATACCTCCAATGTGCGGTTAGACAGTTTTTATTGGCGCGATACCCTGCCTGCACAGGTGCGTTTGAACACCGTGGTGACCGGCACCTACAACTTCCCCGGCACCTATAAGATCACCTACCGGGTAAACGGCGGAGAATACCGGACGTTGGCGGACAACCTGTCCACGGCGCAGAATTACACGTTGGCCGCATCCCCCACGGCGCTGGGCCTCGCCGCCAATGAGCGGGTAACGGAGATCATGTTCGTGTTCGGCCAGGCGCCGGCAGGCTTCGCTCAAGTGGAACAGCCCGCGCTGAAATGCACCGCCATCAACGGTCTGACTGCGGGCAGCTCCTTCGTGAACATCGCGGATGTGGGCGGCGTGTACAACGATCAGTGGGTCCAGGCCATCAGCCGCTGGGTCAGCACCGTGTACGGCAAGCCCACACCTCTGCCTAGAACCGGGTATTGAATCGTACCGTGCATGATATTAGGGCGCGGCGATTAGCCGCGCCCTAATTCTAAAAAACTATTTTTTGAGGAAAATGATGGCATCCAAAAGGACGGCATCATCGGAGGAGGTACCAGTTTGAGACTCAAACTGTTTCTGCATATCTCCTTCGGTGTAAGAAGTATGCGGCGCAACTTGACAGCCTAGATCAGACGCAGCTTGTCCCGTAGCTTTTACCTGGTATTCAAAGCTCGTCGCAGAAGCAACACCATTCCTGACATATACCGCTGATTTGCATTCGCCCATACTGTACTCCTTCCTGTACATAGTGTGCAATATCACAATCCCTTGAGTAGCTGTACTATACAATACGGGATTCGCTTTGTCAACATAAAGAATTGGGCAAAATCAATGACTTTATTTGTGGAAAATGGAGGCTCATAAACATGGAAGCGAATACGTTTTCGAGAAGAGGAGTCAAGCGGATGTGGGCGGCGTGTACAGCGGCCGGTGGGTGCAGGTCATCAGCCGCTGGGTCACCACCGTGTACAGAAAGCCCGCACCTCTACCCGGAACCGGCTATTGAGCCACACTGGGGAGGCCCCTTGCGGTCCTCCCTCTTATATCAAAGACTACCACAAAAATCCATTTGAAAAGGAGAACAAAACTATGCTGAAAATCACTGCAATCGGGAACCTGACCAACGATGTGGAGCTGAAGATGAACGAAGCTACCGGCAAGCCCTATGCCATCCTGCGGATTGCCTCGGACCGCCGCTACCGGGATCAGGCGGGCAACCGGCTCACCGACTTTATCTCCATCAAGGTACGCGGCCCTCTGGCGGAGCGGTGCGCCGCCTTTGCCTGGAAGGGCTGCAAACTGGCCGCTGTGGGTGACTTTGAGACGATCACCTTTGAGGATGATCCTACCCGGCAGCCGGGCTTCCTGATCAAAGCCACCGAGGTGGAGTTCCTCTCCCCCCGCAAGGTGGAAGAAGAACCCCAGACCATGGATCAGCCGGACGTCTGTGAGGCCGCCTGACCATGCGGAACACAGGCATCCTGTACAGCAGCACCGAGCGCAAGCCGGTGGTGCTACCGGAGCTGGCCGAACTGCTCCCCCCGCTGAGTGGGGAGCAGATGGTAGCTCTGGAGACAGATCTGCTTCGCAATGGCTGCTACTCGCCCATCATTGTCAATGAGGACTTGGCCATCGTGGATGGCCACAACCGCCAGCGTCTGTGCGAGGAACACAGCCTGCCCTATCAGATGGCGGTGTTCGCCTTTGAGGATCTGTTGGAGGCCAAGCAATGGGCTCTGGATACCCAGAAGGGCCGCCGCAATCTAGACAAGTGGGAGCTGGGAAAAATTGCCCTGAAGTTGAAGCCGGAGATCGAGGCCAAGGCAAAAGCGAATATGTCTGCAGGCGGTGGCGACCAAAAAAGCGAGGATGCAAAATCGGGTTTGACAATGTTGTCAAACCCGATTTCTGCAATCAATACTCGTAAGGATTTGGCGGAGTCTGTTGGCATCGGAGAAGTCACCATGGGCAAGGTGATGCAGATCGATGAGCACGCTCCCGCCGCTGTAAAGGAGGCGCTGGACAAGAAGGAACTGTCCATCAACCAGGGCTACAATCTGACTCGACAGCTCCAGGAGGTGCCGGAGGAACAGCGGGAACAGGCAGCCATCGCCGCTGTGGAGATTGAAAAGGCCAAAAAGGAGATCCGGCGGAAGGATGCGGAGATCGACCAGCGGAGCAGGATTGCGGGCCTGTTCTGCAAAGCATTTGAAAAGGCTGTTCTGCTGGAGCCCACAGAGGAGAATGTACGGATCTGGGTGGAATGTACCCGGATGACGCCGGAGGAAATGGAGGATACCGTCCGGGAGTCCGAGAAGCTGGCTGAGATATTTGCCAAGGTGGCGCGAATCATCCGGGAGCAGATAATTCCTTCGGACTGGCGCGGCGCTGGCCGGGGCGCAGGGAATGCTGAGACTGAGGAACAGCCTGAGAAAGGAGAACATGACGAGTGTGAATGAAGAACGTGTCCCTGTCCGCCAGTGGCAGGCATTGTATCGCACCGGCGCCTTCTATACCTCCGAGTATTCTGCGATGGAAAAAGCGGGATGGTACAACTGGAATTGTTCTTCCGAATCGCTGGCTGAGCGCCTGAAAAATCTGGCCAACGTGGTCATGGGCGTTACACATCCATTTATTTTGGACCATTATTTTATTCTTTGCCGGAATCTTTCCTCGAGGTTTGGCAAGTTGTATGACGAGGTGGGATTCGTTCCTCTGGTAGAAGAAGAGCAGCGGAAATGCTTTTGGATCACCCTTGATGACCCCTACCACCGCAAAAAATGGTCACTTTTTACAGGGCGGTATGGCGATGATGCACCGGAGTTTGATTGTGGAGATATCCAGACATTGCTTCAATACATCAATAGAATCGCCTCTGAATTAGAGCAGGACCTAATGGTCCCATTCGTTCAGGAGAAGCGGGCTGCCGCCAGATATGCGCATAGATTTCGCGGCGAGCCTGGAGAGGTCAGGATCTATCGCAACGGAGAGCACCAATATAGCTATCGGTCCAAGCTGGATGGACAGGAACATACGATCATAGTGACCGCTGATCTAAAGGATACACCGCCTAGTTTCATTTTAGGACAGGTGGAACGGTACAGGGAGCTGTATGTCTTTGGCGCGGAGCTCTCTATCCCGGAAAAGACTCCTGTCCGGCCGAAAACTGTTCAGCGAGGGGGGCGGGAGCGATGAAGAAGCAGAACCAGGTCAGGCCAGGGCTCCCGCCTGACGCCAGGGCGGAGATTCTGGAGGCGCTGGGTGCCAATATGGAGATCGGCAGCGATGAGATCGTGGCCATTCTGAAACGGCACCATGTGTCGGAGGATATGGGCATCCTGCAGGACCGCTACCGCCGGCAGCTGGGGCAGCGTCTCATGGCCAGCCTGCGAGATGACGATGGCAGGCGTGAGGTCATGTCCAACGGCAAGGGGCGGTATTTTGTGTTGGAGTGCTGCCGGGATCAGCGGCAGCTCCAGAGCGTCCAGCGCCGTATCCAGAACCAGATGCGGGGCCTGGACGCCACGGCGGGCAAGGTACGGGTGCGCATCCGCGTATTGGATCGCCTGAAAAGTGTACTCATGCAGGGAAAGAGGAGAAAAGCGGGATGAAGGGACTGGACAAGGCGGAAGAGCTGAAAGAGCTGTATGAGCGCGTCGCCTCACAGTACGATCCGGACGGTTTCCGGCTTTACTTTGCCGCCCAGGAGATCGTGGGGATCAAGCGGCTGTGGGAGGAATATCCCTACGAGGACGCCTGCGGCCGCTTTGCGGAGGCGGACGGCCATGAACTGCTGAAGTACCTGACCGCCGCCTATTTTGAGGCCGTCTCCTGGGAGATCGTGCCTGGTACGACCTATGAAAAGGCCATTCTTGGTAAAGTAGACACATCTACCCCGGAGTACATCGCCTTCGAAAAACGGCTCTATGAGACTGTCCTAGAGCGTATGGGGTTCCGGGAACAGCTACCTCGGCCGTCAGGCAGGGCACAGACGGACCATGCAACTGGAAAAGACAACTGCAAGCGAGGTGATGCACGATAGATCCTACGATCACGGAAATCAACGAGGAGACCTTTTGGGGCCTGATCCATGAGGCAAAAGAGAAGTGCAGACAGGATATGGAGGCCATGGCTTATGAGCTGCAGGATCGACTGATGTCCATGGGGCCGGAGCAGACCCAGGCGTTCCATGATATTCTGCATATCTACGAGGAACTGGCTGACCAATACGGTCTCTGGGATGCAGCCAGCATCATGATGGAATGGTGTTCTGACGATGGATTTATCGATTTCCGGGCCTGGCTTATCGCCCAAGGCAGGGAGGTCTATCTGGCCGCACTGAAAGATCCGGACTCGCTGGCAGATGTGGAACCGTATGGAAACTGCTGCTTTGAGTCTCTTTCCTATGTGGGCGATGCCACATATAGACAACTCACAGGAGAGGACGTCAATGAAAACGCAGATCCCGCTGCCAAAGAGAAGTGGAAAGCCATTCTGGAGGCAGACATCATTTATCGGGAAGATATCCGATTTCCCAGGCCGAGACAGGCTCTGCCTGCCGCATATCCCCGGCTGTGCGCCAAATATGGAGGGACAGAGCGATTTAACACCGAAAATATTAGCTGGAACATCGGGGCGGAGGATGTGCGGTCGATGCTGGAGCAGGGGAAACAGTATGACTTAAAGAAGAAACTATCGCGGAAGAAAGACGGTGAGGCAAGATGAGCGACTTAATCATCATCGGGGTGGATCACGGCTATGCGGCCATGAAAACCGCCCATTTTTCCTTCCCAACCGGGCTGGTGGAATATGAGCATGAGCCGTACACCCAGAAAGACGTCTTGGAGTACGGCGGAAAGTATTATGTGGTGGGCAGCGCCCGCCAGCCCCTCCAGCGGGATAAGACCCGAACGGAGGACTATTACCTCCTGACCTTAGCGGCCATCGCCAAAGAGCTGGACTATCGGGGCATGGAGCGGACAGCGGAGGTTCTGCTGGCTGCCGGCCTGCCCCTGACCAGCTTCGGACGGGACAAGAAGAAGTTCCGGGACTACCTGCTTCGGGGCGGTAAGCCCGTGTGCTTCCGCTATGAGGGCAGGGACTACACCGTTCACCTCGCGGATGTGATGCTGTTCCCCCAGGGCTACGCCGCCGTGCTGACCCAGACGGAGCTGCTGGACGAGCCCTCCGTCATCGTGGCAGACATTGGCGGCTGGACAGTGGACTTGATGCGGTTGGACAACCGCATCCCCAACGCCGCTACCTGCCGAAGCCTGGAGCTGGGCATGATCCGCTGCCTGGATGAGATCAGCGAGAAGGCGCGTCAGATGTTCGGCGTGTCCATGACGGACGTGCAGATCGAGAGTATCCTGCGGGGCGGCGCTGTCAGCGTGGATGACCGCATCCGGGCTGTCATCCACACCCAGGCGGGCCAGTATGTCCAAGACCTGCTCTCGGCCATCATGGAGAGCGGCCTGGATGTGCGCGCCATGCCTGCCATCTTCCTGGGAGGCGGGGCGGCGCTCCTGAAGCGCCATGCTTCGGCCTTGGAGGGCCCGTGCCGGCCTTTGATCCTGGATGACGTATGTCTGAACGCCAAGGGGTATGAGCGGCTCGTGGAGCGGATGACGGAGAGTGCGGCCCATGAGCAGTGACCGGCGCAGACTGAATCTCTCCCTTTCCATGCAGTCGCCCCAGCAGCGGGAGGCGTGGAAGGTCCTGCGGGCCATTCCTCTAGGGCAACGGACGGATGCTGTGTGCAGAATGGTATGTCGGGCCCAGGAGCAGGAGGCGCTGTTGGATGTTGTCCGCAAAGCAGTTCGGGAAGAGCTGGGAAAGTTCCACATTGAACAAAGAACAAAAGAAATTGAGCGGCCGCAAGCCGGGGAGGTGGACGAGAGCATCCTCGGCTTTCTGCGTGCGTTGCAGGAGGGAGATGATGCAGCTTGATACGCTATTTTGATATGTTCGCGTGGATCGGCGGTTTCCGGGCCGGGCTGACCCGCGCGAATGTGACGGTCCATGTGATCGAGGCCATTGGCTGCCGGCTGCAAGCTGTGGATGAGGCGTTGTGCCGGGAGGAAGCGGCATGATCGATATGAAGGATCAGTGCTTCGGCGTGGAGGTGGAGTTCACCGGCATTACAAGGGAGCAGGCCGCCACAGCCTTGGCGAGATACTTTGGAACCCTGTCGTTTCATAGAGGCGGCACGTACGATACCTGGATCATCCGGGACACAGAAAACAAAGAGTGGAAACTGGTGAGCGATTCCAGTATCCGCGGGGAACAAAAGACATCGGACGGTTATGCGAGAACTGGAGACCGGCACTACTGGGTGGAGATGGTTTCCCCCAAATTGACCTATGCGGAGTTGCCTAAATTTCAGGAATGTGTGCGGCAGATGCGCCATGCCGGAGGCAAGGTCAACGACTCCTGCGGCATCCATGTCCATGTGGACGCCGCCAACCACAACCGGCAGAGTCTGAAGAATCTCCTGAGCATCATGTTCTCCAAGGAGGACATCCTCTTCAAAGCCCTGAATGTGAATCCTGACCGTGTTGCAGCATATTGCAAAAAAGTACGGGAACCTATGCTGCAGAAGGCCCGCCAGCTCTCCGCTGAGGAGACAACGGATCTGACGCAGCTGGAGAGCATTTGGTATGAGGGGAATGTCGAAAGCGGTAAGCATTACAACTGGACGCGCTATTACGCCTTAAACCTCCACTCTGTTTTTTATCGTGGTACGGTGGAATTCCGCTGTTTCAACTCTACTCTCCATGCGGAGCAGGCAGCGGCGTATGTTAATTTATGCCTCGCCATGTCTGCACAAGCAATCAACCAACGCAGCGCGGTCATGCAGAAAACACACAGCGACAATGAGCTGTTTACCTTCCGGGTGTGGTTGGTACGCCTGGGACTCAACGGCCCGGAATTCAAAAACACGCGTGATCATCTGCTGGCCAACCTGGACGGAGACCGTGCCTGGCGTTACGACAAGGATAGTTATGAAGTCAACAAACGAAAGAGACAACATCGTGAAATGGAGCGATGACAGAATGAAAATCCAAATTGAAAATGACATTCTTTCCGGTACCGCGGCAGAGATCATGGACCAGCTGCGTGGGCGCGCCTTTGATCCCACAGAGTTTCCAGACACAGAGAGTTACATCTGGTTTCTACAGAACAATGTGATCCGGACAACCGGCTTGGAGTTCCCGCTGCCGGAGGGCGATGTGGAGCAGCAGGCGCGTTTCATTTTTGATCGGCTCTCCAAAATCGGGGCCCTGACCATTTTGGAGGGCTGAGATGGCGGAAAAGCTGTATTTTGCCTATGGAAGCAATATCAATCTGGAACAGATGGAATATCGCTGCCCCGCCGCCAAAGCTGTGGGCCCTGTCATTCTGGAGAATTATGAGCTGCTGTTCCGGGGAAACACCAGGGGAAACGGCGTGGCCACCATCGCACCCAGGGAAGGAAGCAAGGTACACGGCCTGCTGTGGTGGATCACTCCTGCCTGTGAACAGTCTCTGGATTTCTACGAGGGCTATCCCCGGCTGTATGAAAAAGAGCAGGTGACAGTGCGGGACGATAAAGGCAGACAATTCACGGTCATGGCCTATGTGATGACGGGCGACGAACGTTGGATGTCCCCCACGATGCCCTCTGCGTTCTACTACCGCGGCATCCAGGACGGCTACCGCCAGAACGGATTGCCTGTGGAGGGACTGAAAAAGGCATGGGAACACTGCGCCCAGGAAGTGGATCAGGAGACAGTGCGGATCAACCAGATGGTCGGTAAGCGGGGGAAACCGTCCAAGGAGAAGCATGACCAGGAACGATAACATACACCGGAAAGAGGGCACGGAGTTATCTGGGCAGAAGTTTTCTTTTTATGATGCGGCGGATGGCAGCCTCGATCCGCTGTTTACATCCAAGCTGCAGGAGGAGGCCCAGATGGGGTGTCTAAGAGGTGTGTTCTTAGGGGAAGAAGTCGGAGATGATGTTATGGTGACCTGGCTGCCTAATAACAAGAGACTTGACTCCTTCACGTTTCGCAAAGAGCTGTATGAGCTGATCGGTGAACTGCAGAGCGGCGAGATGTTAGGCAGCCTTCCCGCCATGATCTCGTTTTGTAAAACCCACCCAGAGGCGCGGATGTCTGACCGGCAGACCTTCTATGCCTTCCGCATGGACAGCAGCAAATACAGATACCACCTCCGGCTGTTCCCGGATAAGCAGAAATTCTATATTTTCTGTTACCAGACAGATCGGATGCGGGAGGGACGGCCCGCACCGGATCACAATTATTTATACAGAGGCAAGACAAAGAGACGAAGCGGGAAGGGGGAGCGGGAATGAAGGTATTGGTCGTGGAACCACTGAAGCCCTGCTATGTGCGGGAGATCGAGGGCCTGCAGACCATGCAGGAAATCGTAGGTGGGCACATTGAAGCGATCTATCCTTACGAGGAGCCGGTGGCGATCATTGCAAACGAGGAGGCCAAACTGCTGGGATTGCCTTTTAACCGGCCTCTGTTGGATGAACATGGAGTCCCGTATGACATTGTCTGCGGGACATTTTTTGTGACCGGACTTGGGGAGGAAACCTTTGTCTCCCTAACAGATGACCAGATCCGGCGATATAAGGAGCTGTTTGACAGCAGAATGGTTCTCACTATCCCGGACAAACCACAGGAAGAGAAACTGTACTTTGCCTACGGCATGAATGTCAACCTGAAGAAGATGGCGAGGGTTTGCCCGGATGCCCATGTGGTGAGTCCCGCTGTCCTTGAGGACCATGAGCTCATTTTCCGCGGCAACACCGCCGGAAACGGATTGGAGACCATCGCGCGGAAAGCGGGGGGCAAGGTGCATGGCGTCTTATGGAGGATCACACAGGAGGGCGAGGACAGTCTGGATACCTATGAGGGATATCCGAATTTATACGATAAACAGCAGATCATGGTGCATGATCTGAACGGGCAGGAGTTTTCCGTTATGTCTTACATCATGGCAGATGATAGGTTCCCGCAACTGGCGAGGCCCTCCAGCTATAACTATAAAGTGATTTTTGAAGGATATCAGCAAAATGGTCTGCCTGTAGCAGAATTGAAAAGGGCGTTGTGGAACTGTGTACAGGAAGCCCGGCGGCAGGCAGCAATCCAACAGGTGGAAAACCTGAGCTTTCAAACAAAAAAACCGAAAGGAACAAAAGGACATGAGAGATAAATACATCCAGACCGCGGAGTCGGTCACTGAGGGGCATCCGGACAAGTTGTGCGACACCATCGCGGACACCGTGCTGGACGCCTGCCTGAAGCACGATCCCAGCGCCAGAGTCGCCTGCGAGGCCCTGGCCACAGCTGGGAAGATCCTGGTGGCGGGCGAGATCACGGCCAAGGTACTTCCGGATATCCCCGCCATCGTCGCCCGAACTGTTCGAAAAGCCGGCTATGAGGCCGACTATGAGATCGAGGTCATCACGCACGACCAGAGCACCGACATTGCGGAGGCTGTGGGCGGAGGCAGAACTGCATCTACTCAGAAGGGGGCAGGTGATCAGGGGATCATGTATGGCTACGCCTGTCTGGAGACGGACGAGCTGCTTCCCCTGCCCGTTGTACTGGCCCACCGTCTGACCCGCCTGCTGACTGATGCCAGAAAGGCAGGCATGATCCAGGGCCTGGAACCGGATGGCAAGGCCCAGGTATCCGTGGAGTATGTGTTTGGCCTGCCCAGCCGGATCACCAGCGTGGTGATCTCTTGCCAGCATGAGGAGAACAAGAGCTTGGATGATCTTCGCCGGGAGGTCATGGAGTATGTAGTCATGCCCGCACTGCGGGAACTGCCCCCGGATGAGGAGACAGAGCTCCTGATCAATCCCTCCGGCCGCTTCGTCCTGGGCGGCTTCGAGGCGGACACCGGCCTGACCGGCCGCAAGCTCATGGTGGATACCTACGGTGGACTTGCCCCCCATGGGGGCGGAGCCCTGTCTGGAAAGGATGGGACGAAGGTGGACCGCAGCGGAACCTGCATGGCCCGGTATATCGCCAAGAACATTGTAGCTACCGGATTGGCGGAGCGGTGCACGGTCTCTTTGGCCTACGCTATCGGTAAGGCGGAACCTGTGGCGGTAGACATCGACACCCACGGGACCGGCGAGTATGCGGATGCTGGACTGGCGCGGGCTGTCTGTGCTGTATTCGACCTGACCCCGGACGGGATGATCCGTGCTTTGGGCCTGGACCGCCCTGGCTTTGCCCAGTTCTGTAACTACGGAAACTTCACCCACCAGGAGGCGCCCTGGGAACAGACTGATCGAGGTGCGGAACTGAGGCAGGCGTGCGCTTCAATAGCAAAAAAATGAAAGGGGGCAGCCGTCAGTGCCTGACGAGATGTTAGACTACAATGTAGATACAACTGTGCAGTTCAAACTTCCAGAGATGAGCTCTGAATTTAATTCCCTTGCAGTAAATGATTTGCGCAAGGTGTTTGTTGAGCACGTCAAAAATGTGTTTGAAAAAGATGAAACACTGGGAGATCCGGGGTATGTTTCCGGACCATTGAATTTTAAGTTTTCGGGCCAAAAAGTTAAGCTCCAATATGTATTTAAATGCTGTGATGAGAACAACGAGGAGGCGGAGAGCTTTGCGGCCTACTGTGTCCGCTGCGTCAAAGAAGAACTGGAGGACTTCGGGTGCGAGGTCAAAAAAATCGAATGTTCGGCGGAGGAAGCGGATATGTCCTGGCTTGATTGGTTAGAGGATGCTGTATTTGAGTCCCGAGATCCTTCACCAGTGCTGAATCGGGGAGCCAATACTGAAATGAACAAAAAGGGAAAAGCAGGCCCAGAACGATGAATGCCGCAAAGAGATATATCATCTCCTGCTCCTTCGGCAAGGACTCTCTTGCCACTATCCTTCTGGCCAAAAAGCACGGGGAACCGCTAGACGAGGCCGTCTATTGTGAAGTGATGTTTGACAAAACGATCTCTGGAGAAGTCCCAGAACACCGGGACTTTATATATACCAGGGGCATCCCAGCTCTGGAGCGTATGGGGATCAAGGTGACTGTGCTCCGTGGGGAAAGGACCTATCTGGATCTGTTCACCGGGCGAATCACCCGGGGCCCCAAAAAGGGAATGCTGCGCTCTTTCCCCATCTGCGGGCGGTGTGCCGTCCAGCGTGACTGCAAAGTGAAGCCCATCCGGCGATATCAGAAAAGCCTGCCGCCTGACACAATCCAGTATATCGGCATTGCCAAGGACGAGCAGGAACGCCTCCTACGGCTTGGGCGGAACCAGGTATCCCTTCTGGAGAAATACAACTGCACAGAACAGGATGCCTGGGAGCTCTGCGAGAAAGCGGGGCTCCTTTCTCCTGTCTACGCCATTACTGACAGGGGAGGCTGCTGGTTCTGCCCCAACGCCAAGCGCCGGGAGCTGCGCCATCTCTATGACCACCACCCGGAGCTGTGGGCCAGGATGCTGGAGCTGCAGGCCCTGCCAGGCAAGGCAACAGAGAAATTCAACCGCACTCAGCGGTTTTCAGATATTGACGCGGCGTTTCGGCAGGAGGACGAGCAGCTGGATCTATTCCGAGAAGCTGCGTAAGAGAGGAGATGATAATGACGACCAATCAGAAATATGAAATCACCGAGATCGCCCATGAGAAGTACCCCTTCCTCCACCGCATCCGCGCCCTGCGGGACATCGGCAGCGAGGTCAAGACCGGGACTCTGGGCGGCTTTGTGGAGAGCGAGGACAACCTGTCCTTCAGGCCGGGAGATGATGCCTGGCTCTTTGACGACGCCATTGCCTGCAATGACGCCTATGTGGACAAGGGCTCCTACCTGCGTGGGAATGCCATTGCCTGCGGTCATGCCTATGTGTCCCGTGGAACCCTCCTGGCCGGCCATGCCCGGGCGGAGGATGACGCCTATATCCGGGGCGCGACCCTCACGAATCATGCCAGAGCATCCGGCTTTGCGGTGATCGTGTATAACCAGGATACCGGAGGCGTTCCCATGCTCTCCGGCCAGAGTGCCGTCTATGGCAGGGTGTCCGGCGATGTGCGGTTGACCGGCTCTGCGCTGGTAATCAGCGGTGAGGAGATTCAAAATGACACGCCGGATACTTTGGTCATTAGCGGCCGGGGGCGCTCCGTCATCCGGGATGATTCCAGGGATGAACTGGCGCCGCAGACGGGTCAGCCGGAGACTTCAAAGGCAAAAATCAAGGAGAGGCAGGTGGAGCGGTGAGCAACTTCTTCGAGCAGGAGCTGCGGAAGCTGTTTGGAGACGGGAAGATCATTCACGATCCAGCCTTCGTGGGACGCGCCTGTGTGGGTGGTCTTGACGCGGGCAGGCAGGTGCGGGCAGAATTTGTGACCATGGGCCACGCGGACCATTATGAGGCCCTCCGTGTCACCCTGCTGGACAACGATCTGGGAGTGGTGGACAAATTAACTCTGCGCCTGGAGGATGTGTGGGGCAAAAAAGCGATCCCCAACAATCCTTACCTGAAAAGCGGCGTCACCCCCCACATCTGGGTCAATGACAACAAGACGGATTGGTACGCCTATCACCCGACGCCGGCAGATTATCAGATGCTTCAGCAGGCGACAAGCGATTATCTCAGTGCCTTCCGGGAGAGGACGCCGGAGCATGACACCCGCGGCGGTCCCAAACTGGTGTATATTTGCGCGCCTCTGCTGGAAGATGTGGAGCAGAATATCACCTTCGCAAAGGAAACAGCGCGGGAGGTGTTTCTGTCAGGAGATATACCTGTATGCCCGCACCTCATGTTTACGCCCTTTGTCGACCTTCGTGATTCTGTACAGAATCAGGCGGCACGGGTCATGGGTCTGCGCTTGATGGAGACTTGCCAGCAGGTCAATGTATATGGCCCGGTTCTTACACCTGAAATGCAGGCTGAGACGCAGCGTGCGCATGACTTGGGCATCCCGGTCATATTTGACCAGAAGCGGCTGGAAAAGACACGGCCCCGCCCCAAGCGGGGGCGGGCCAGATAGGAGGAGACCGTGGCAGAGATCAAGCAGATTACGACAGATGAGCTGCGGCGCATGGATGGACAGGAGGGCCTGATCCTCCAGGGCTGCGGCGGCGACCTCCGGGAATGGGTGGACGGGATCAACGACCTTCTGACGGAGGCGGGCATCCTACTGGATGGCAGCCGGTTTGAAAGTGTCTCTGTGTTTCAGCATCAGGAGCTGACCAACCTGCTGTTCCCCTTTGATCGCGTCAAGCTGGATGTGGGGAAGCTGGCCACGTGGCGCCTGCAGACCCACGCGCAATTTGGTGGCACCTGGCTGAGCGACTATGTTCCCAATCAGCTGGGCGGGTACCTTGTGGAGCAGAAAAAGCCCTCCATGCACTTGGAGGGTCAGGACGGAAACATTTTCAACATCCTGGGGCGGGCCTCCCGCCTGCTGAAGGAAGCAGGTCAAAAGGGCCAGGCGGATGAGATGTTCCGCCGTGTCACCAGCTCCGGCAGTTATGAGGAGGCACTCCACATCATCAGCGAATATGTGGACACCGAGCTGTCTGACTACACACCTTCTCCAAAATCCCATCAAAAGAAGAAAGGAAAATACGCCTATGAACGATAATCCCAAGTGGGAAATCATCCAGGGTGATGCCCTGCAGCTGCTTCCCAATTTTGCCCCCGGAACCTTTGATGCCGTCATCACCGATCCGCCCTACGCCTCCGGGGGGCGCACCCAGGCGGAGAAGAACAAATCCACCGCCAAGAAGTATTCCAGCATGGGCGACCACGCGCCCCCGCCCTTTGATGGGGACTCCAAGGATCAGAGATCCTGGACCCGCTGGGCGGCGGAGTGGCTTGGCGACGCCCGGAAGCTCTGCAGGCCCGGCGCCCCGGTGTGTATGTTCATTGACTGGCGTCAGCTCCCGGCGGCCAGCGATGCCCTCCAGTGGGCGGGGTGGATCTGGCGCGGCACCGCTGTCTGGGACAAGGGCAACAGCCGGCCCCAGAAGGGCCGGTTCCGGCAGCAGGCGGAGTACATTGTCTGGGGCTCCAATGGTGATATGCCCATCAGCCGCCCGGTGCCCTGCCTCCCCGGTGTATTCAAGTACGGCAATCCCCAGAACCGCATCCACCTGACGGAGAAGCCACTCCAGCTCATGCGGGACATCGTGAAGATCACCGAGCCGGGAGGCCATATCCTGGACCCCTTCGCCGGCAGCGGCACTACCGTGCTGGCCGCCGTGCTGGAGGGCTACACCGCCACCGGCATCGAGGTCACGGACGAGTACGCAAGGCTGGCCAGAGAGCGGATCACGCGGGAGCTGGAGCCGTGTGCGTGAATTGCGGGGACTGTCTGGGAAAAAGAGTGGATAGATCGGTGGAGGTGAGGTATTTTGTGGGCAAGCCCGCAAAAGGGAGGTGAGACAGATGAGAGTTGACATGACCTTTGACCAACAGAAAGTGGAGCAGCAGGGCTACACCTTGGCTGCCGTGCGGCAGACGGTTCAAAAGAACTTCGCGGCTCATGGCCTGCACTGTGTTCAGAATGGCCCAGTGCTTTCCTGTGCAGATTGTGGCAGCGCGGATGACTTTGCCGATTTATGGGCGGTTATCATGGCGCTGTTGCGGACAGAGTGGTTCCCTGACCTGGCCTCCTCCTGCGTTTGGCAGGATAACAACGGCGCACAGGAGGATCTGCTGGCCCAGGCGGGAAAGCTCCAGGGATGGAAGGTAACCTGATATGGCCAACAGCGGAAGCCGGAAGCAGATTACCTTCGACTTATGTCAGGAAGCCCTAAAGAAATACTATCCGCATTCCTTAACGCAAGCCTACTACGACATCCGTCGGTTTATGGAGAGCCATGGCTTTGAGCACCGGCAGTCCTCCGCCTATGTCTCCCTGGACAAAATGATGACCCTGGATGTGGTAAGTCTGGCGGAGCAGCTGGCAATGGCGCTCCCCTGGCTGAGCCGATGTGTCAATGAGATCGACGTGGCCAATATCGGGGTTCAGCACAGTTTGAAGAAGGTGCTGGAGAATGCCTCTCGTCCCCTGTCTGTGGAGCTGGAGGCACTTCCTCTGGAGGCGGCCGCTCCGCGGCCAACACACTCAGGGCATCTTCATGCCGGAAAGCGGCATTCTGCAATGGAGCGGTGACCCGTCTGGAACACAGAACTGTTTGTGTCCCGTTTCCCCTTGCGTAAATATGTGGGGGCCGATATAATGAGGGAGAAAGGAGGGACAGCGCATGGAGCAAGCGTATGTATTGCGGCTATACGACACCGACCTTCTGTCCTTCTCTCTGTCTGAGCAGGGTATTGAGGGCCTGAAAGCGCAGATCCACAGCATCGACGAAGAAGAGCGGGCACTGTTCCCCCTGGACCTGGAGCTGACGGACGACGGGCTGGTGAAATGGCTGCAGCGGCGGGTGATCCCCAAGAACCGCGCCTATGTGGCGGAGATTCTGAAAACCTATGGCCTGAGTGTCAACGACACCAAGGGCATCATCGACGTGTGCAAGGGCCTGTCCCTGAACGACAGCTATTGGGTGGTGCCCCAGGGGTTTACCGGGACATTTGCCCAGTACAATCTATATGAGAACCGCTTCTCTGAGATCCTGTCCCTGGTGGCCTACACCGGCATCGGACAGAGCGACGCGGCCTTTACCACCTCGCCGGAGCTGACCACCAACGGGATGCTCCCCAAGGCATGGCGATTTATCGAGGGCGAGGGCATCTATCTGTACAAAGGCGGAACCTTCGGCGCGGCCAACACCGGGAATGAGCCGTACAGCGAGTTTTATGCCAGCCAGGTCGCCCAGGCCATGGGCCTGGATGCGGTGGCCTACGAGTTGGAAAACTGGAAGGGCATCCTGGCCTCCCGCTGCAAGCTGTTCACGGATATTAACACCGCCTATATCCCTATCGGTCGCATTGTGCGGGAGGGTGGCCTGAAAGCCTGCCTGGAGTATTACCGGCAGCTTGGACCGGAAGCCTATGAGCAGATCAAGAGTATGCTGGTGTTCGATGCGATGATCTATAATGAGGACCGACATTTCGGAAACTTCGGCGTCCTGCGGGACAACCACACCGGGAAGGTCACCGGCGCGGCGCCTGTGTTTGACAACGGGATGTCTCTGTTCAACTTCGCCATGCCAGAGGATTTCCAGGACCTGGATTCCTACGCCAAGACCCGCGGGACGGCATACGGCGTCAGCTTCGAGAGCGTCTGCCAGGAGGTCATGGGACCCATCCAGGCCCGGCAGCTGCGAAAGCTCATCGGCTTCACCTTCCACCGCCATCCCCGGCTGAACTGGCCGGAGTACCGCCTGGAGGCTATTGAACGCCATCTGCAGAAGCGGGTACGTCAGCTCTTGGAGCTGGCGCCGGAGTTAAGGCGGAGGCAAGAAATCAAGCAAAGAGACCTGGAGAGGTAAGCGCAGACAGAGAATGCCATTCACAGCGTGTGGTTTTTCCTCGCATATCAAGAGTGAAAATGATGAGGTTTGACAGCACATTGTCTGCGGATTTAGATGGATGGCAGCGCCTTCCTGTGGTATATTGAAGTCAAGGACACAGCGAAGAAAAGGAGGAAATGGAACATGGACCAGAAAGAAATCGAGGCTCTGATCGCGGCAGGCGGCGCCCCCTGTGAGATTTGCGGCGGGCGGATGCTCAAAGTAGATGGTTGCACATGGTCTGGCGTATATTCCAGAGGCAAGTATTATAAGCGGATCAAGTATGGCGATGAGGACTTTGCGTGGCCTGATGAGCGGTGCCATGACTGCGGTGCGAAGCTGGGACACTACCATCACGCCAACTGCGATGTGGAGCAGTGCCCGGTATGCGGCGGGCAGCTGATCGGCTGCAATTGTGAGAGCGAATACACGAATGATAGCCCCACGGAAGCGCAATGAATCAAATCGGTCGCTCTATAGGGTGTGATACATTCACAAACGGAGAAATAATAGAATATGGAATCTAAAATCTTTTTAATTTTTTTGGACAACATGGATGCTGGCTGCCAGTTTGTCGGATATGTGCGGAGTGAGGAGGCAGCGGAGAAAGTGTGTGAGGAACTCAATGCTACTACGCCGTGGGACTTTCGTTCTTCCGATTATCAATATCTCGAATTAGACTGCCTGGAACATGAATGATGAGGTACTTGAAAAATGCAGCTATTCCTGAACGGGAGGCGGCTCAAGAGATCAGAGGGGAGAATCGTGGATGACCAGCCATTTTGTTGAGGAACTGATCCACCGTTTTGAAGTGGAACAGCAAAAAAACGACCGCGGCGGCATCTATGCGCTGACTCAGCGGATGATGGCTTACAACTCCAATAAGATCGAGGGAAGCACGCTGACAGAGAAACAGACGGCATCCCTCTTCGACACCGGAACGCTGAGTTCTGAGGATGCCGTGATCCGTGCGAAAGACGTGGAGGAAATGACGGGGCATTTCCTGATGTTCAACGAGATGTTGAAAACATACGATTTGCCCCTTTCTCATGAGCTTATCAAGCGGTATCACTATAAGCTGAAGAGCGGTGTCTTTGAAGATCTCGCCAATGGATACCCTGTTGGAGAATATAAAAACAGGAGAAACATGGTCTCGGATATTGTCACGGCCATGCCGGAGGAAGTAGAGGGACGGATGACGGAGCTGCTGGAGTGGTACCACGCGCTCCCTCAGCATACCCTCGCAGACCTGGCAAAGTTTCATGCCGACTACGAGGCGATCCATCCATTCCAGGATGGAAACGGCAGGACCGGGCGGATCATCCCGTTCAAAGAGTGTCTGAAAAACGACATTGTTCCCTTCATCATCCGGGACGACAGAAAAGTGGAGTATTACCACGCCCTGAATGCGGCGCAGACAAAGGGAGCGTATGGGGCGTTGGAACAGTTCTTCTTGGATGAACAGGCGGAATATAAAGCGTTGGCGGAGGGGTTTGTGGTGCCGATTGAGCGCACTTCAGATCGGAGGCGACGAGATCACGACCAAGAACGATAACTGCATGGTATGGTGCAATGTATTTGCACCATGCCATTTTTCTATGGGTGCAAATACATTGCACCTGAAAGGAGGAGAAGCCTTGACAGCTCCTATCCAGACGGCGAGATTTGTCTGCAAAGCGGAACGTGTTCGGGAGCTGACGGATGCCCTGACCCATATGACCCGGCAATCTCCCTTCCAGGTGGTCAAGATTATCGAGCTGACCGAGGCGCAGTACCAGCACTATGCTGCACACCTGGGTGAGGAAGCTCCATTTATCACAGCGAACCAGACCATCATGGGCACAGATAAGCGCGGTGTGACCCGCTGCCTGCTGATAACAGTTCGGAGCAGGAGAGACGGAATCCTCATAGATGCCCAAGGCTATGACTATGCCCGCTACTCCGCCTATATCCGGGACAAATCGCGCCTAAGCCTGCGGGATATTCCGGTGGAACACTGCGGCCTGAAGCTGCGGGAGCACCGAAAAGGACGGGATAGATGACCTGCCCTTTTCTCTTGCAGGAGGCCATATTTTCAAAAAAGAATCCAATCAACCTACCGCTTAGAGACGGCCCCAACGGGGCCCAGGCCCTCGCCGCCTCCGGCGGAGAGGGGCGCAAGCATAGCGCAAATGTACATTTGCGCGCTTGCAGGGGCATCCCCCTGCCCCCAATGCCGCCCGCGGGCGGAAAGAACTGCGGCCCCTGGCCGTGGAAAGGAGCGTGATGTTGCGGCACATCGCCAGTGTCAGCTTCGGCAAGGACTCCCTTGCCATGCTGCTGTTATTACTGGAGAAAGAGATGCCACTGGATGAAGTTATTTTTTATAATTCGGGAGTAGAATTTCAGGCAATTTACGATATTCGGGATCGGGTCAGGCCGATCCTGGAGCAGCGGGGCATCCGGTTCACTGAATTGAAACCGGATGTCTCATTTTTATATCAGATGTTGGAACGGCCAGTATTCTCAAAAAAGAGAGGCTCTCACTTGGGCTACGGTTGGTGTGGCGGCACCAGCCGCTGGGGGACCAGACTGAAAATGGACGCCTTGGATGGCCTAGAGCTGGATGCGGAAAAGCATTATGTTGGGATCGCCGCGGATGAGTTGGACCGCCTGGAAAAGCTGAAAGCACCGAAATGCTCACCGCTGGCCGAGGCGGGGATGACAGAGGCAGACTGTTTGGAATATTGCTATCAGCGGGGATTTTTCTGGGAGGAAAACGGCGTCAGGCTGTATGACGTCCTGGATCGTGTCTCCTGCTGGTGCTGCAAGAATAAGAATCGGAAAGAGCTGAAAGCGATTTATCAGTATCTCCCCAATTACTGGTCACGCCTGAAGGAGCTGCAGGCCCAGATCCCTATGCCCATGAAGCCATACAGCCGCATGGGAGTCCCTTACGGGAATGTGTTTGACTTGGAAAAAGTCTTTGAGAAGGAAATCCGGGAGGAGAGTTCCGTTCCTCCTTCCAAAAGGAAAAGGAGGCGGCATGAGTCGACCAGATAGGAATGAAAAGCACCATCTTCACATTGAACTCACCCCACAGCAGTACAAGCTGCTGTGCCGGCAGGCCCGCAAATGCGGCCTGACCAAACGAGCCTTCCTGGTCCGCTTGATCGAGGGGAGGCCGGTCAAGGCCCGTCCTGCCCAGGAGATCAAGGACCTGCGCACGGAGATCCATCATATCGGGAACAACATCAACCAGATCGCCCGCAGAGTCAACGCTGGGGTTGCCAGACCGGAGGATGCCAAACGTGGGCTGTACCTGCTGGATCAGGTCTATGAGCTGATGTACCAGGTGGCGAAGAAGTAGATGGCAGTCACCAAGATTCTGGCCCGCAAGGGCCGCCTGGACGTGGGCGTCCGTTATGTTCTCAACGGAGATAAGACCCAGGAGCAGATTCTCACCGCGCGCCTGAACTGTGAGCCTGGCCGGGAGGTACGGCAGATGCTGGAGACCAAACAGGACTATGGAAAGGAGGGGGGTGTCCAGTATTACCACATGATCCAGTCCTTCCGGCCCGGCGAGATCATACCGGAGCTGGCTCTGGAGATCGCAAAGGAATTCGTTTCAGAGCACCTGCCCGGCTACCAGACAGTCATCGGCGTCCATGTAGACAAGGAGCACATCCACGCCCACATCCTCTTCAACTCGGTCAATGCGGACACCGGCGAGAAGTATCACAGCAATGCTCAGAGCTACTACCGGCAGATCCGGGCCGTCTCGGACCGGCTGTGTAGAGAGCATGGTCTCTCTGTAATCGTGCAGGGGGAACCTTCCAAGGCAGTAAGCTACATAGAATGGCTCCGCCGATCCAAGGGGCAGGCCACCTTCCGCAGCATGCTGGAGGCGGAGCTGCGGGAGGCCATTCAGGACGCCAACGACCTGGGACACTTCTTTCTGCTCATGGAGCACAGGGGCTATGAGATCAGGCACGGCGCCCGGCTGGGCTTCCGGCTGAGAGGCCAGGAGCGGTTCATGATCCCCGGCAGGAAAGATCCATTGTTCACGGAGGAGGGCATCCGTGCCGCCATCCAGGGGAACCTGTCTGCCATCGAAGCGGGGCGGCGGCCTGCCATCCTGCCCCGGCCAGTCTATCGACCCTACACACCCCATCCCAAGTACAAGGGCTTTCTGGCCCTCTATATTCATTACCTCTATTTGCTGGGGAAGGTTGGGCAGCGGCAGTATCCGCCTCGCATGACGCCCCAGCTCCGGCAGGAGGTAATGAAAGCCGAGCGATACCGGGAGCAGCTTGCATTCCTGCGGGAGAACAATATCGTTGGCCCCGATGATATGACGACCTTCCTTGCCCGCACAGAGGAGACGCTGTCCAGCTTGACCAAACAGCGCACCATCCTCAACGTGCGGAAAAAGAGACAACTGGCGCTGTACAAAGCCTTGGCGGACGCGGAGGCTCTGGCTCCGGCCAGGGAACTCTATGAGGATGGCCTGTCCGGGATGGAGGCGGAGTTCGCCCAATACCTGGAGGCGGTCTCCACCCTGGAGCAATGCGGAATCCCCAGAGAGCAGCTGATCTCGGAAAAGGCGCAGGTGTATCAGCAGCTGGCGGAGCTCAACCGTCAGATCCGCCAGGAGCGGAAGAAGCTGGCCTTGTGCCGGGAGATTTTAGACCGGATACCTCAGATAGAAACGGAACTTCAGAAAACAGAAGTGAGAGAAAAGGAGGTGAGAAGCGATGAATATCGGAGGCGGTGAGGCCGCCGATCAGCTGGTGCGCATGATGCTGACCGGTACAGAGGCAGCCGTTCGGTTATCCGGCTCGGCCTTAAAAAATGTGCTGGCCCTCAGCTTGGCCCTGGCCAAAAACCATAAGCAGATTTCCGGTAAGGTCAATCTGGGAAAGATGCTGCGGGAGACCCGGGATCTGCGGCAGTTTCCCATGACCCTGGAACAGTATCATCAGTTTCAAAAGCTGGCAAAACGGCAGAAGCTGCTGTACTCCTCCATCCATGACCGGGACGGACACGGGAAGATCATCGATGTGATCCTGCCGGTGACGGAGCTGGACCGGGCCAACCAGATCTTCGAGAGGATGCTGTATCAGGAATCATCCCGGCATCCGGAGCGGCAGGGGCCGCAGGAGGCGGAAAAGGCCGCTCCCAAGCGCCCAGTGCAGGAGGAGAGGCAGGAGGGCGCCCAGAGCCGTCAGGAGGGCCCTGTGGCCCAGCAGCAGGCGCAGAGACCAAAAAAAGATTTTCGGTCGGAACGAGACTCGCACGATACAAGAACCAGCTCCTCTACATCCAGAGAGAGCGGGAGTACCGGGATGACGTTTGAACGCCCCTCCGTTCTGGAGAGGCTGAAGAGCTACCGGGCGCAGTTGGATCAAAAGTCCGCTCCGGCCAGACAGAAAACAAAAAATCAGCATAAGACACGATAATATCGTCAACGACCAGACAGGCGTTCCTACCCACCGGGGGTGCTGGAGAAGCTCCGGCACCCCCTGGCTTTTTTCGTTTTATCAGAGGAGATGATCGCTGCTGCAGCAACCACCAAAAGCCAACAGCCTGCTTGCCTGGCTGTTTCTCTATGTCCCCGTTGCCTGGGCGGCCCTGCTTCTTGCCCAATCCCTGGGCGGAGGCTTGCCGGATATTCTGACCCACCTGACGGAAGCTCTGAAACACCCCTTCCAGATTCGCTGGACAGAGCACAGCTTCGCATCCATCCTGGTCTGCTCCGGACTCTACGTCATGGGCATCTGCCTGTATCAGTCTGAGCAGGGCCGGACACGGGATGGGGCAGAGCACGGCTCCGCTGCCTGGGCATCCCCCAAGCAGGTCAATGCAATGTTTGCCCAAAAGCAGAACAAGATCCTCACCCGCCAGGTCCGCCTGGGCCTGGACACCCACAAGCACCGGCGCTCCCTGAATGTGCTGGTCATCGGCGGCAGCGGCGCCGCCAAGACCCGCAGCTATGTGAAGCCCAATATCCTGGAGGCCAATACCAACTATGTCATCACGGACCCCAAGTCCGAGGTCCTGCTGGCCACCGGCGGCTGGCTGGAGAGCCAGGGCTATGACATCCGGGTTCTCAATCTGGTGAATCTGGAGCAGTCAGACGGCTACAACCCCTTCCGTTACCTACGGGACGAGAAGGACGCCCTGCGGCTGGTCAATAACCTCATCCAAGCCACCACGCCAAAGGGCAGCCATGAGTCCGACCCCTTCTGGACCAAGGCGGAGACCGCGCTGCTGCAGGCCATCATCCTCATGCTGTTTCAGGAGGCCCCAGAGTATGAGCAGAACTTCTCCATGGTCATGCGGGTGCTGGAATACGCCGAGGTGAAGGAAGAGGACGAGGAATATGTCTCACCACTGGATTTGTTGTTCCAGGCCATAGAACGGGAGAACCCCAACAGCGTGGCTGTCCATCAGTATAAGGTCTTTAAGATGGCTGCGGGAAAGACCTCCAAGAGCATTCTGGTCTCCACCGCCGTCCGCCTGGCCCCCTTCAACCTGCCCCAGATCCAGGCCATCACCGACCACGATGACATGGACCTCTACACTCTGGGGGAGAAGAAGGTAGCCGTTTATGCTGTGATCCCAGACAACGATAACACCTTCAACTTTCTGGTGTCCCTACTCTATTCCCAGGCGTTTCAGACCCTCTACTACAGCGCTGACCAGATCCACCACGGAGCCCTGCCCCGCCACGTCCACTTCGTGCTGGACGAGTTCGCCGCCATGCCTCTGCCGGGCTTCACCCGGGAACTTGCCACCATGCGATCCCGGAATATCTCCGCCAGCACCATCATCCAGAACATGGCCCAGATCAAGGAGTTGTACAAGGACTCCTGGGAGACCATCCCCGGCAACTCGGACACCATCCTGTACCTGGGCGGAAACGGTGCGACCCTAACTGTAGCGTAAAACTCCCGTAGCAGGGGGACACCGCTACAGACCTGACAGAACGCGCAAGGAGGTGAAAATGACGTGATTCTGTAGGTGATTCATACGTCTGGAGACGGCATGGGAGCCTAATATCCCATGAATCCGACCTCGGCTAAGACTCCTGCCGGCTGATTGGTAACAAGCAGTCGCGAAGCATAGGTGAAGACAGGGACACTGCCGGAAACGGTACACCCTGGGCTCCGCTGCATATGGATTCAACACCTTGTTTTAAGCTTCGTAACACCCGAGCGTCCTATTTTACCTTTTAAGGGAAGTGGGATGAAATATGAGTTTACCTCACGCAATATCGTTACGTTGTCATGGGGGATGGCGTTATGGCCGCCATAGAGTACGTGAAAGCCGTACCGGTGAAAGCCAAACTCACGGAGCATAGAGGGTCCTAAGTGCAGTAGAAGGCAGGCGTATGGAAAGGGGTGAATTGCCCGGCGTTTAGCAGTTATCGGGGACGGCCCGCACCGAAAGGGTAAGGCCAGAAAGATAACGAACGGGTAATCAGCGGGGCCGTAGTAGTGTAGATACCGTGTCAAGAAACACGGAGGAGCGAAGGGCCTCAGTCTTAATCGAAACAGTAAAACAGTTCAAAATTCGCCTTGTTAGATGCAAGAGAATATTCATTACAGAAATGAGGCGGAACCAACCGAAGTGAGCACAAACAATCGATATTATGTGGATATGGAAGCCCGTTTTGAAGCGTTTCGAAATCATGAGATTGACATGCGGTCACTGCACACAATGGTCTATGACGTAAACAATGTGGCGCTGGCTGTGCGTCAGTTGAGCAAAAGCAGTGGAAAGGATGCGCTGGGGCCGGATGGCACCAGCTATTCCACGTTAGAACCTTACTCCATCGCTGAACTATCTGAAATCGTAAAAGACAGGCTTCTGAACAAGAAAATGAACTATGTCAGAAGAACCTATATCCCAAAGAGCAATGGGAAAGCGCGGCCACTGGGCATCTGCTCTATCTGGGACAAGTTGGTAGAAAAGTGTATACAACTTGTCTTAGAGCCGCACTGTGAAACACAATTTGTCCCAAGTTCTTTTGGATTCAGGGAACAAGTCAGCGCACACAATGCGTTGGCCAAGGTCAAAAACCATGCTCAGACAACACCGTTTGCTCTCGCAATCGATATGCAGGACTACTTTGGAACCATTGACCCGGACATGGCATATCGGGAGATGTGGCATATTGGAATCCGGGATAAAGTGATTCTAAACTATATTTTCCGGTATATCAAAAAGGGATACTTTGAAAACTCCTGCAAGGTGGAAGACCCGAAAGGCTGTCCGCAGGGGAGTATTCTGGGGCCGTTGATCAGCAACATTTATCTGCACCGGTTTGACGTATGGCTTAGAGACCAAGGCGACTGTTGGCATGATAAGACGAATGCAAAATTTCATCATAAAACAGCAAAAAGAACCTACATGCGGCAAGCGAAACTCAAGCTTGGCATCCATGTCCGATATGCAGATGACATTTTGGTGCTGTGCAAAACCCAAGAGGAAGCGGAACGCTTCCACCACAGCATTACAAAGTATCTGACGCGAAATATGCGTCTGGTCATCAACGAGCAAAAAACCAAAATCTATGATTTGACCAGAGAGCGTATGAAATTTCTTGGATATGAATTCTTTGTGTTCCGACAGAACACCACAAACCCCAAGAAAAAAGGAAAGTACATGGTTGCCAATACCCTGCCGCAAAAGCGAGCGGATGAAATTGTAGCAGAGTGCAGGAGAATCCTGCATGAAATACGAAAATGTGCCAACGCGAAAACGATTCACGATTGGAATGCCTATGTGGTAGGTCTCCACAACTATTACCGGGGCATGACGCACTTTTATAAATCTTTCGACTTAATTGGTTGGCGAATCCGAAAACTGTTTTACCACACAATGGAACAGAAAGCTAAGTTTATCACAGAACAATCCTATAAGAACAGCTTCCTAGATGGACGGTACAAAACGTGGGGAAGAAATGGCTATTACTGCTTTGATGGTTTGCCCATCGTTCAAATCGGATGGGCAAATTGGGATTCCGGGTTGATCTTTGGAAAGAAAGGAATCGTCGCAAGGCGTAACCCTTATAACTATGGTAAGAAGACACACAAACCCGGAGTATCAATGGAAGATATATCCTATCTTGTTAACTCGTCGAAGCATTTGAAAAACAGCCGCTATGCGATGTTCAGAATCAGCAAATATAGCAGCATGAGAGGAAAGAGTTATCTGTCGGGGCAGTTTGTCCCGGTTGAGAAATACCATTGTCACCATATTAAACCTTTGTCAAAAGGCGGCGACAACAATTTCTTGAATCTGTGTGTGCTGTCTGAAGAAGAACACCGCATTCTGCACAGCAAAGACCCACAGCGTCTCTACCAGATGTATCCGAACAGAACAGGCAGAGTTAAGTTCCTGATTGGGAACCTTTAAAATATTGTTCCTGTGAAAATATGCTTGATGTCATTGAGAAAGCCAGATAAATTTCTGATCTTCATCGATTAAGATGGAACGCCGTGTGCGCTGAAAGGTGCACGCACGGTGTGGACTGGGGGAAAAGACCGAGGCGTTAATTTGCGCCAGAGTTTTACCTATCAGTATAGGCCAGCACCCACAAGTACATCTCGGAGGCTCTTGGGAAAGCCACGATTGATACACGCACGCATGGACAGACCAGAGGGCGGTCAGGCTCCTACTCCACAAACTTCCAAATGAGCGGCCGGGAGCTGCTCACTCCGGACGAGGTGCGCGGCCTGGACAACCGATACGCCATCCTATTCATCCGGGGCGCCAAGCCCGTCATGGATCTGAAGTATGAGCTGACCGACCACCCCGCCATCCGCCACACGGTGGATGGCGGCGGACCGCCCTATATCCATAAAGGCAGACACAAGCCAGCGTTCCAAGGCATCCCGCTCTTCCAGGCATTTTCCGCTGGCAAATCTGATGAAGAAAAGGAGAATGCTACATGAAAAATGATCTTCACAACCGCAGATTTGAACGCCGCGCACAGAGGGCATACGCTGTGTTTGCCTGCCTGGTGGCGGTCCTGACCCTTACCGTCATGCCTGCCATGGCAGCGGACGATCCGCTGGCCGTGGTGGATAATCTCTCCGAGTTTGTCTTTTCCCTGATTCGAGCCATTGGCCTGATCCTGCTGGGGTGGGGCATCGTCCAGGTAGGTCTCTCGTTTCAGTCGCATGACCCCTCTCAGCGATCCAACGGATTCCTGACCCTGGCAGGCGGCATCGTAATCACCTTCACCAAAGAGATCCTCACCCTCATTACCGGCTGATGTTCAGGAGACAAACGATTCACCCGCGGCACCTTGCGGGGCCGCGGGTGGGGAAGGAGGTGTGGTAAATAGGAAGCGGAAACTGGATCGTAGACAATCTTAACTCCGCCCTGACCACTTGGAACAATAAGCTGGCGGAGCTCTGGACGCTTATCAGCACCAGCCCGGAGAGCTTCAAGGGCGGGGGTGTTTGGGAGGTGATTCAAAACATCAACGGGGCGCTCCAGGCTGTGGGATATGGTCTGCTGGTACTTTTCTTTGCCGCCGGCGTGGTCAAGACCTGCGGCAGCTTTGCCGAGCTGAAGAAGCCGGAGATGGCCTTCCGCTGCTTTGTCCGTTTTGTACTGGCTCAGGCCGCAATCGGCCATGGGATGGAGCTGATGATGGCACTGTTCAACATCGCCCAGGGCATGGTGACCACCATCATGTCCTCCTCCGGCCTGACCGCCGTGTCAGCCACCACCCTGCCCGATGAGATGGTGACCACCATTGAAAGCGTGGGGTTTATAGACAGTATCCCCCTGTGGGCCATCACTCTGCTGGGTTCTCTGTTTATCTGGGTGCTCTCTCTGGTGATGATCCTCACCGTCTATAGCCGGTTTTTTAAGCTCTATATGGCGACGGCGATTGCCCCTATCCCTTTGGCTAGCTTCGCGGGACAGCCCTCCAGCAGCATTGGCGTGGCGTTTTTGAAGAGCTACGCCGCCATCTGCCTAGAGGGCTGTGTGATCGTACTGGCCTGTGTGATTTTCTCTGCCTTTGCCTCGTCGCCGCCTGCCATCACGGACAGCACCCTGGCGCCGGCTACCATTGTGTGGAACTACATCGGAGAACTGATCTTTAATATGCTGGTTCTGGTGGGGGCCATCAAGATGAGCGACCGGCTCATCCGGGAGCTGATGGGACTGGGCTGACCTCAATACCACAGCCCATCGGTGCTGACAGCGGACTCGCCGCTGGCCCTGCTCTGCCGCACTCGGCTGGCCAGCTCGTGCGCTGCGGCTCGTTCTGCAAGCTGTTCGTCCAGCCACGCATAGGCTTTCCGAATGGCAGTCACTACCCAAGACAGAGCGGCCAGCCCTACCAGGACAAAGAATATGCCGTCTGCCAGCGCGGTATGGGTCTGGTACCAGCTGTGGAACACTGTGAGCATTCCCAGCGCGTATAGGATCGGAATTCCCAGCCGGAGCCGGATCGCCAGCCGGAGCAGAATGGGCAGGAGGAACAGCCCTGCCACCAGGAACAAGTACAGCATTGCCACGACCTCCTTCGTCTGGTTTGTGGCATCTTACCATACGCGGACAGCCCCTGCAAGGTGTGTCTGCCGATTTCTGAAATAGGAGGAACTGTGAAATACGAAGAATTTGACCAGCAGATCCGGGAGATGATTCCTCAACCATCCGCAGCAATCACTGATGCCCTATACCGGATGGGCGTGGAGGCGCTGGAGGACAGGCCGCAGGACCTCCTGATCGCCTTTGAATTCATTTCCCGGTATTTTAGCGTGGATGTGCTGCAGGGAGTCTATGAAATTATCCAGCATGGTTCTGCCGTACTGCCGAATGAATTGGTAGCTGCCGCCGTCTTTTTACAGGCCGGCGACACATCTGAGCACATGGCCCAGATGGCAAAGAATGGGGAGCTGATGTGCTTTTACAGTCCAAGAGAAAAAGGAGAAATCAGCCCCTTGGCCATCTGCTCTGTTCTGGAAGCCGGAAAAAAGGTCAATTATTTCACTACAAAATTCGGGAAGTTTACGCCAAAGGATATCCTGGCTCGGGCCAAGAGATTTGCCAAGCAGCAAGGAGTCTCTGTCACAGGAGCACTTGAATGTATTTCTCCAGAAGGAGAGGTGAGCACGGGCTTATATGCGGCGCGGAATGTCCTTGCCAGGCAGTGGACCAAGATGACTACGGCATTGGACACGATCTTTGGAACTTGTCCTGCTGTTGCTGCCCGCGTTACCTTTGATGCAGATCGCGGACATACTGCGGTAGAGTATAATCCCCTTTGGCAAAAAGCACACATGGCGCATGGACAGATCGCACATCGGGAAAAACAATCGAAACCCTTTTGCCGAGAGAGGTAGGTGATATTCTGGAGGTACGCATCAACAAGGAGGTCCGTGACTATCAGGAGAGCCTGTTCTTTGGGCTCTCCCTGCGGCAATTCCTGTTCGCCCTGCTTGCCGTCGCTGTGGCGGTGGGCGTTTACTTTGGGCTTCACACTGTGGTGGGCAATGCGGACGTGGGCTGGCTGTGTGTGCTGGCCGCCTTTCCCTTTGCCATCTGCGGCTTTTTTACCTATAATGGCATGACCTTTGAGCGGTTCCTGATCGCGGTGATCCGCTCGGAGCTTTTATATCCCCGGCATCTTGTGTTCAAATCGGACAATCTCTACGCAAAATTGATGGAACACACTTCGATGAAGGAGGATCTCAAGCTTGATTAGAACCCTGCAAAACACCATCAAACAGGACAAGGAATGTTTTGCGGTTCCCAAATCAGTACAGGAAGCCATTCCCATCCACCGCCTCTGGCCGGATGGGATTTTTCAATTCGGCACGAAATATTCCAAAACCATCCGTTTCTCGGATATCAACTATGCCATCGCCTCCAAGGAGGACAAGACCTCCATGTTCCTGGGCTACTCCGAGCTGCTCAATGCCCTGGACACCGGCTCCACCACCAAGATCACCATCAACAATAAGCGGCTCAACCGGGAGAACTTTCAGCGGGAGATCCTGCTCCCCCGGCAGGACGACTACCTGGATGGCTACCGGGCGGAGTACAACGCCATGCTCATGGACAAGGTCACCGACTCCTCCAACAGTGTGGTGCAGGAGCGATACATTACCCTGTCCGTCCACCGGAAAAGCATCGAAGAGGCCCGCACCTTCTTTGACCGGGTGACCGCGGACGTGACCTCTCGCCTGAACCACCTGGACTCCCACTGCGAAGAGCTGGACGCGGTGGAGCGGCTCCGGGTGCTCCACGACTTCTACCGTACCGGGGAAGAGACAGAATATCACCTGAGCCTGCGGGATTGTATGCGGAAGGGAGTCTCGTTCAAGGACGCCATCTGCCCGGACAGCCTGGAATTCAAGCGGGATCACTTCCGTATGGGGGAGAAATATGGACGGGTCCTGTTCCTCAAGGAGTACGCCAGCTACATCAAGGACTCTATGATCAACGAGCTGACGGCCCTGAACCGCACCATGATGCTGTCCCTCGATGTGATCCCTGTCCCCACCGACGAGGCGGTGCGGGAGATGCAGTCCCGCCTGCTGGGCGTGGAGACGAATGTCACCAACTGGCAGAGAAGGCAGAACAGCAACAGCAACTTCTCCGCGGTGGTGCCCTACGATCTGGAGCAGCAGCGGAAGGAAACGCGGGAGATGCTGGACGATCTGACCACCCGTGACCAGCGGATGATGTTCGCTGTGGTGACTCTGGTGCATCTGGCGGACAGCAAGGAGGAGCTGGACAGCGATACCGACGCCCTCCAATCCATTGCCCGCAAGCACCTGTGCCAGCTCTCCACTCTGAGCTGGCAGCAGGCGGACGGTCTTGCAACCGTCCTGCCCCTGGGCCTGCGGCGGATCGACGCCCTGCGTACCCTGACCACCGAGGCCCTGGCTGTCCTCATGCCCTTTAAGGCCCAGGAGGTACGGGACCGGGGCGGTGTGTATTACGGCCAGAACGTCATCAGCAAGAACCTCATTATTGCCAACCGGAAGGAGCTGCTCAACGGCAATGGATTTGTGTTGGGTGTGTCCGGCTCCGGAAAGTCCTTTATGGCAAAACAGGAGATGGTGGGGGTGACGTTGGCGGACAATGGCCGAAACGGGGAGCGGCTACCGGATGACATTATCGTCATTGACCCCGAGGCGGAATACCGCCCACTCATCGAGGGGTTGGGCGGCGAGGTCATCAGCATCTCCGCCACATCTCCCAACCACATCAACGCCATGGACATGGAGCAGGGCTACGGCGACGGAGAGAACCCCATTGTGCTCAAGTCGGAGTTCCTGCTCTCCTTGTGTGAGCAGCTGGTTGGCTCTGGCAAGCTGTCTGCTAAGGAGAAATCCATCATTGACCGCTGTACGGCGCAATGCTACCGGGAGTATATCCGGGGTGGGTATCAGGGGAGCGTTCCCACCCTCCAGGACTTCTATGCCGAGCTGCTCCGGCAGCCGGAGGCCGAGGCCCGCGATGTGGCTCTGGCCATTGAGCTGTTTACTGAGGGCAGCCTCAACACCTTTGCCAAGCCCACCAATGTGGACACCAGCTCCCGTATCCTCTGCTATGACATCCGGGACCTGGGCAAACAGCTCCAGCCAGTGGGGATGCTGGTGGTGCTGGACAGCGTCTTCAACCGGATCATCCGAAACCGGAAGCTGGGAAAGAGTACCTGGGTCTATATCGATGAGATCTATCTGCTGTTCCAGCATGAGTACAGCGCCAACTTCCTGTTCACCCTCTGGAAGCGGGTCCGGAAGTACGGCGCCTGCTGTACGGGCCTGACCCAAAATGTGGACGACCTGCTCCAGTCCCACACCGCCCGTACCATGCTGGCCAACAGCGAGTTCCTGGTCATGCTCAACCAGGCTGCTACCGACCGGGCGGAACTGGCCAATCTGCTAAATATCTCCGACAATCAGCTCTCCTACATCACCAATGTGGACTCCGGGCGTGGGCTAATCAAATGTGGCAGCGCCATTGTTCCCTTTATGAACAGCTTCCCCAAGAACCGACTCTATCAGCTGATGACTACCCGTCCGTCTGAGACGATGGCGGCGGCGTGACCGGATGGGGCCGGAGCCCTGCACGGCTTCGGCCTCGCCAGACAGGAGGTGATAGAGATCGAGAAGATCAAGGAGAAGCATCCCAACACAAAGGATCTGAAGGAGAAGGTCAAATCCGTCCCCAAGGAGCTTGTCCACAGGGGACTGGAGGATGGTACAGAGCACCTGCGCCTCCAGTTCCGGGATGCCGCCCAGCAGGGCCGGCAGGACGGCTATGGCGAAGATCGGATCGAGGACACCGCCGCTGGCGGCGCCAGACGGGTGGAACGCGGTGTGGGGGACCTGCTGAAAAGACGAAGAAAATTCGAGGGAGGGCGGACATACAGCACGGAACCGCCCACAAGCGGCAGGGGCGATACTGTCCACGGCCAGACTGTATGGGGGCATCTTGAGCTGTGGGAGGCGACAGGAAGCAGCACCTGCGGAGAGGGCAGAGGCGCTGTGTCTCCGCCAGACGGCGGTAATACGCGTTCGGCCGCACGGCTGGAACATTGCAGTGTCAAAACGAAAGACACTTACATCCAAGGGCAGACTCCTTCTGTCCAGGGGCTATCCCGGGAACAGCGGGAGTTTGCTCAAGAGCGGGGGCGGGCACAGGCAAAGAACCGGGCGGGGCGTTTTGGGCCGCATTCGGCCCGGAAATACGGCCTAGGAAACGGGGTGGCCACACCCCCTGAGACAACTGGGATCAAGGCGGGGAGTACCGGGAAAGCTGGTGCCCGGCAAGCCACCAGGCAAACGGTCAAGACGGCGGAGAATGCTTCCAGGAGTATCATCAAGACGGCAAAAGAAGCTGTCAAGACTGCCCATCAGGCCGGAACAACAGCGCAGAGGACAGCTCAGGCGGCCATCAGAGCTCCCCAGAGGGCGGCACAAGCCGCCCGCCTGACGGCAAAGACAGCCGCCGTCACCGCCCGATCCGCGGCCAGGGCCGCGGCTGCGGCAGCTAAGGCGGTGGTGGCCGCCGCACACTCTCTGGCTGCCGCTATTGCAGCCGGGGGTTGGGTAGTAATTGTGATTGTCCTGGTGATCTTCTTGGTTGGGATGCTCATTGCCTCGCCCCTCGGTATTTTTTTCGCGGACGGTGGCAACGCCCCGGATGCGGTCTCGCCCTCCGCGGCTGTGGCACAGATCAACGGGGAACTGGCGGATCGCCTGGCCGACCTGCAGGAGAGTGGGACATACGACCGGGTAGAGGTCCAAGGTCAGCCTCCAGCTTGGCCAGATGTACTGGCGGTATTTGCCGCCAAGACGGCGGGAGCGGAGGACGGCGTGGACGTGGCGGTGCTGGACCCACAGCGGGTGAATCTCCTGCGGACGGTGTTCTGGGACATGACTAAGATCACCACCGCAGCTGAGACCGTGGAGATCCCAGCCGGTGGTAACGCATCAGCCTCTACGGAGAAGGTGCTGATCATCACCATCACTGCCAGGACGCCGGATGATATGCGGGTGTTTTACAGCTTCACGTCGTGGCAGAATGAGGCTCTGGACGAGCTTCTGGCCAATTCAGATATGCTGATGGCACTGGCCGGAGATTTGACCATTTCCAGCCAGGATGCCAGGGAACTCCTGGCCGATTTGCCAGAGGACCTGTCCCCGGAGCGGCGGGCTGTGGTGGAGACTGCCTGCCAGCTGGTGGGAAAACTGAATTATTTTTGGGGCGGAAAATCCCTGGTACTTGGCTGGGATGACCGCTGGGGCACACTCCGTCAGGTCACGGCGGCAGGCAGCCCCACCACCGGCACCTACCGGCCCTACGGGATGGACTGCAGCGGGTATGTGGACTGGGTATTCTATAACGCCACAGGTGGAGAGTACATCATCGGCCACGGTGGAGGCGCTCTCGCCCAGCATACCTACTGCATGAACATCTCTTGGGAGGAGGCGCTGCCAGGCGATCTGGTGTTTTACCCGGATGACGTACACGTTGGGATCGTGGGAGGACGGGACGAGAACGGGAACCTACTGATCATCCATTGTGCCAGCGGTGCCAACAATGTGGTGATTACCAGAGTAGATGGTTTTACCAGTGTAGCGCGCCCTCTCTTATACGATGAGCAGAGCTTGTCAAAATTTGCCTCGGTTTGAAAGAAGAACCATGAAAGGCCCCGCACCATCTTTAGAATGGTGCAGGGCCTTTTTCTCTATTGATTATGGCTATCGATTTTACACACGGTGCTTGTCAGAAGCTGCTATTGGAAAATCATTCATTTATGAGTTTCCCGGACAAGTAGTATTTGTGGGTATCGAACTCCAGGGAAAGGGTGAAATCGCTTGGCTCCTGTGGAAAAATAAACGAACAGAACCTATCACATAAAGTGAATAGTTCCGCAATGTATCGCGTCAGCTCGGAGGGATAGGAAGAACAAAACAGATGAAGATTGACCTCAACAAAATAGGACTTCTGCCAGATATCTATGTCTATTTCATACTTTTTGGAGAGCTCTATTGCCAGAGCAACAAAATGTTTGCCGCGATCAATTCGTTCTGGTATCAGGACGTAAGTGCTTTCTGTCTCGATACGGCGCAGAAATTCATCGAATGATTTTTTTGTGGTCGCTTGTTCCTCCGCGCTTGCTGTTGTGATCATTGGTGCTTTGAGTATTTACCGTATTTCTCAAAAAGAAAACATAGCTTGGACGGATTTTGGAACCGCCCTGACAGGTTTAGGAAGTGTACTCGGCGTCCTTATAATCTTGCCCAGCAAAATTGCTGAACATCTATTCCCGTCTTCTTCTGATGAAAATGCAATGAAATTTATAAAATCAATGCAGGAGTACGATCTTTCCATCAATCGTCACACCGACGAACATGGAGATATCAGTATTGAAAAGCCGGAGGATCCGGAGCAAACTAGCTCTTCAGCTGATTGAAATTCATGAGAGGCCGCTGTCTGGGTGAAAATTCCCTTGACAGCAGCCTCTTTTGTATATGCAGCTGGCAACGAGCAACCACAAAAAAATGAATTGAAACCCGGCTATGAGATGTTGTATTATATTGCACAGCAAAGAGACTGGGAGGCGGCAGAAATCGTGTTTGCTTATTTTCTGGCGGCATTGGAGAGCGATGCGGACAAACAGGCGTTTACGAAGCTCTATGAGGAAAATCATATCCACATGGAACAGGCCGCCATGAGAATTTTGAAGGATCAGACTGATGCTGAGGATGCCATGCAGAATGCCTTTGTTCAGATTATACGCCACTTTGAAGAAATTTATAAAATTCCCTGTGATAAATTGCACTTTTGGTGCGTCTCTATAGTGAAGAATGAGGCTCTGACGATCCTTAGAAAGAAAAAGCGGCTGGTTTTTCTGGATGATCTGCCAAATAAGGAAATAGAGGCAGAAGCTGTCACAAATTATGCTGATCTTGTGCAGCTGTTTGCAAAACTTCCGGATACATATCGTGCAGTGTTGGAAATGAAAGTCCTTATGGGATATTCTGAAAAGGAAATTGCACAACATCTTGGGATTTCACCATCTGCAGTGGGGACCCGGATCTTTCGTGGGAAAGTGTTTCTTCGAGAAATTATTGGAAAGGAGGGCTTTGAGCTGTGACTGATCAGGAATTGGATCAGCTGATGCGGCGGGTGTTACTGGATGTAGCTGCGAAAAACGAACAGAAAGAAAATCCAATACAAGAATTCCATGCGTCAAGACAATACCAGCATGAAATTCAGAAAATGTTGAGAGACCCTCTTTCGTGGGCAAAAAGAAGAGACCGCCCGGTTTGGAAGAGATGGATGCAAAGAGTTGCTGCTGTTTTCTTGGCAGTCTTTATTGGGCTTGGCGGAGCTATGGTGATCAGTCCCACAGTGAGAGCCGCTGTTATTCAGTGGGTTACGGAATGGTATGAGACGCATATTGTCTACCGGTATTCCGGTGAAGATATTCAGGGAGAAATGCCGCAGTATGGGATCACCGCTCTACCGAACGGCTATCAAGAGATAGGCAGAGACATTGGCCCGGCTTCTGTAAGTGTGGCTTATGAAAACGAGGATCATGATCTGATCTTTTTGGATTATACATTCATGGAGGAGGGAGCCGCTAATCTGATTGTAACAGAAGGGTTTCAGGCAGAAGATATTTTGATCAACGACTATGAAGGAACTCTCTTCATGCCGGATGATCCGCAGGACATGAGTACGTTGACCTGGATCGATCCAGAAGAGAATATTCAATTTGCGTTGAATGCATCTCTTTCCAAAAATGCTATTTTATACATGGCTGAAGAGGTTTCTTTGGTGGAATCGACAAAATAAAGAAAATCTGCCGAAATATGTAAAAAACTCACCCCCTGCTGCATTTATCTAGTAAGGACAGGAGTCACTGTCCAGATAGATGTGGGAGGGGGTGAGATTATGAAAAGACGCATTCTTTCTCTGGCGGCCTTGCTGCTGATCGTCTTGAGTGTAACAGCGCAGGCTGCCGAGACTCGTATGGGGGGAAATCCTGTGTTGGCTTTTGACGGGACAACTGCTCAGTGTACAGCGACCTGCTATGGAAGAAGCTCCAGTGATAAGGTCACAGCAACCCTGACTCTTTACCAGGGGGGGGCCTATGTGGACTCCTGGAGCAAGACGGGGACATATCGGGCGTATGTTTCCGGGGAAACTGAGGCCCAGCGAGGGAAGACCTATACGCTGGAGCTGACATGGACGGTCAATGGGGAAGAGCAGCCTCCAGTGTCTGTTTCCAAGAGATGCTCATAACAAAACGCCGGGTCTGCATATATGCAGACCCACCCGGGGTTCCCCCGGGTGGGAATCTATCTGAAAAAAGTGGTGATAAAAGGGCTTTATCACCAGAATACATTCTCACTTGCCTGTACAAATATCTTCCGGCAGGCTAAATTTGTTTCAATCACATCTTGTTTCTGCACTTGTTATAGGACAGAAAGGAAAAATACATGAAAAACATGAGACGTATTGGTGCCAGTATTCTGGTTGTTGCGGTGCTTTTAACGGTTTCTGCATTTGCTGCTACCGAAGAATTTTCTGGGCAACTCCCTGCTAAGCACGGAGACACTGAAGTCAGCACTATCGCTCGTAAAAACGGCGCTGCAGTGAAGCCCTATTTTGAAATTCTCATTGATCAGCTTGGCGGAAACGGTTCTTCTGTTCGTGCATGGACTGAGGTTAATGCTACAGGCTTGAACGTCAGTAGCCCTTATAACGAGGTTGATAAGGACGTTTATACCAAGATTAATTATAGTAGTGGAGCTGCTCCTGCTAAGGGGTTGGATGTAACTTTGAACCTTGATAATCCCATTTATACTACTACAGCCGTGAGCGTCGGTGGCGAATGGACTCCTAACTGATTAGAATGAACTAACACACCTAATAGTTTTTAATGGTTTTTAAACAAGTGCAGAACAAGATGTTGATTGACTGAAACGAGAGGATTTTATGCACATAGCTTGTAATGAGTATAAAATGTTGATTCGAATACCCTACTTTCGAATCTTTTTGTTGATAATTCTAACGATTATGGTTGTTGATCCGCTATCTGTCAGAATACATGCAATTATGGACCCTGCACTTCTTGAATATGCAGGTTACAATCCATTTCAATTTTGGCTGTTAATTAATTCCGTCAATTGGGGAAACTTGGTATACAACACACTGTTTTGGATCTTTCCCTCGGTCATAGCGACAGCTTCATTGTATATAGAAAGAGACACGGTATATTATCTTGCAAAAATAAAAAGCTATGGGCGAAAGCGCTACTATATTACAAAAACAATTACAGTATTTTTATTTTCTTTTGCATATTTCCTTGCAGCTTTAGTAATAAATATTGCAATAACCTATGTGGTGTTTTGGGGACACTGGGAGCAAACTGATTACTTTGCTAAAATGGTTCCACTTGATGGTACTTTTTCATATGTTTTTTACACGCACGGACAACTTGTATTTGCCGTTTTCTACGCTGTGCTCAACTCGCTAACGATAGCGCTGTTTTCGATGCTATGTGTAACAATTAATTTTATCTATCGTTTTAAGAATATGTATTTAGCAACAATAGTACCCTCTCTTCTGTTATACGCTATTACGTTTATATTTGATTCCTCCCAAGAATTAGTACAGTACAACATAAGAACTATTATTCAACCTCGTGCAGTTAGTGCTCTGGACAGCATAATTTCATCAGAGAATGTAATCATAACTTTGTCCGTATGGAGCATTTTGATCCTGGGATACACTGTATATGGAATATACAAGTATAAGGACCTAATATGATGAAAGAGTTACAAATAAAAGCAAGTATGCTTTTAGTAGGGTACATAGCAAGTCTAGATATTGTTTTTTTACTGCTTGGCAAGGGAAATAGTTCGTTTTGGCTATCAGATAAGTTTTTTTTATATTTTCTCTTGCCAATACTCTTTTTTGCATTGTCGTTTGTTTCACAACCCAGTGATGCTATGTTCTATGCAAGATATCAAAAAAGAACCAAGGTTTTTTTGAACAAACTCAATGTAATGCTAGAAGTATCGTTTATTATCGTTAATATTTTTTGGTTAAATATTCTTGTGCTGTCTTTCTGCAATGGATGTCCGAATATATTTATCGTTTGGAAATGGTACGCACGATACCTTTTGGGAGCAATTCTTGCAGACACAGTTCTGATACTTTTGGATTCATACAGTTTTTTTGGCGATGAAACTTGGACATCCATTGCATTGTATTTATTCATAATTGCTGAGGTTGCTGTAATTACACCAAAATCAAAAAATCTAACCGGATCATCTATAAGAATTGTGTTTTCTTGGTTGTTTTTCGATAAGTTTTACTGGTTTATTATTGTCATATGTATAATAGTAATTTCTAGTACTTTGGCGTTAGTAAATTACAGGAAACGGGATTATCTATGAAATTTTTAAAAAATAATATGGGGCTTCTTGGATTATCCTTTATCCTACAGATTCTAACATTTTGTTTCTACAATATGATTGGCATTTCAGATGCAAACTCTGCATTTAGGGCATATTTTGGGGGAAGAGACCTGTCGACGCTTTCGCTACAAGGCCCATTTTTTGTTTGTATTGTTTTAATCCAAGCAGTCAACTCGGAGAGTATTCGCTTTTTCTTTGATGGCTCATCCTATATTCTGATACGGTTTAAAGAAAAGAGATGTATTTTACTTAACGTTAAAATAATCACATTTATAAATGTTTCAGCATTCTGTTTACTCGCTTTTTTGGCAAATTGTTTCGTTTTCTTTATTGCCGGACGAAATTATACCACAAATGGGATCACACTTGAATTATTTGTTCATGTACTTATAGAGTCCCTGCTATTTTCTTACATACAGATTTTAATTCGAACTTTGCTTGCCTCAAAGGCATATGAGTATGCATTGCTGGGAACGCCGGTGTTCTATATTGTGATTAACAGAGTAGTACCGCATCAATTCAGTATTATGCCATTCAATTTTTCTTTGGGAAATAGACTTACTAGCATTGTGACCGTTCTGTGCAGTATAATAATAGTTAATTGCTTGATTTCAAAAATTTTTATGCATAAAGAGATGATAGTATAATGGTCATGGAAGTTATCGCACTAAGTAAAACTATAAAGGGAGTAGACGTTCTAAAGGACATCAATGTTCGGCTAGAGAGTGGAAACATATATGGCGTAGTTGGCCGTAATGGATCTGGTAAAACCATGTTTTTGCGTGCTCTGGCAGGGCTGATTGTGCCAACAACAGGAGAGATACACATTGATGATTTAATTCTTCATAAGAATATGGATTTTCCACACAATATGGGGCTTTTAATTGAAAAACCGTCTTTTCTAAATTATTTAACTGGGTTTGAAAATCTCAAGCTATTGGCAGATATTAATAAAATTGCTTCAGTAGAAACAATAAAGCGTTTTATGACAGAATATGGGATGGATCCTGAGTCCCCTAAAAAAGTAAAGGAGTATTCTTTAGGAATGAAACAAAAATTAGGTATCATACAAGCGATCATGGAAGATCCGGTTTTGTTGGTTCTAGATGAACCAACAAGTGCGCTAGATGAAACAACTATAAATATCTTTCGAAACTATTTGAATACCCACAAGGATAATAAAATTATAGTCATGACATCTCACAACAAAGATGATATTAATACAATTTGTACACATGTTTTTACCATGACAGACGGTGTTTTACAGGAAACTGCTTAATAATGTGAGTATGTTGGAAATTCTAAGGTCTTTGAGCGAAACAGCGGAATACTTCTTCAAAATGAACTTTAGGAAAAGGGGAATATGTGAGTTCCTTTTTCCTTCTGGCTTGTATTCGATGTAAGCCATCAGGCGCAGAGAGTGTAAGGGCTGGGAGATCTTCTTTTCCCAGCCCCTAAATTATAAGGCAAGATAAAGTGAGAGGAGGATACGATTGCGCTTTTAGCAAGCAGTCATGATTTTTTCTCTTTTATAAGAATCATAGTCAGTGCTATTGTGCTCATCGAGTTCTTCTGTACTCATCTTCGTTTCAAGCACGTTTTGCAAATCTCGCCGATTCAAAAGCTCATCTAGCCCATTGAAATATTCTGAAACTGCTAACAACACTATTAAAAACAGTTTTGGAGGCAAATGTGCAACACAAAACTGGACAGGGCCAGTATTAATTAGTTAATAGAATGCGAAGTTAGTACACGGACTCAAATCGTCATCTCATGTACTAACGCCACGGCATGAACTTACACAGGATAGAAATGACAATTTTACAAAACCCTAGTACGAATTTTGGGAAACAATAATAAATTTACTAAAAAGCCGAGTGGGGAGTTTTAGGTTGCCCACTTGATTTTTTAAAAAGTTGCCGATTGCGCTTTTACAACTGCCCGCAATGAATATGTGAGATCTTTTGAGCTCTTGACAATCGAACGTTTGTTTGGTATACTTGCAGCATCAGCCATTAAATCAGCAGATAACAAGGGAAACGAGTTAAGCCTAAAAATTATAGTGCGCATATCGGGAGGAGATGGCAGGATGCCGTATCTATCCAGAGAGAAGATCGAGGGGATTGCGGCGAGGGTTGTGGACGCATACTGGAAGCTGACCTCCCAATCTAGCACGGAAAAGAGAATTTGCCCCGAAATCCTGGCGCAAAAGCTCCTGGGTCTGAAGGTGGAATACCGCACCCTGTCCCGAAATGGTTCCATCTTGGGAATGACGGCGTTCGAGAATGTAGGCGTTCGAGTCTATGAGGATGACTCGCCTGGCTATTATTTCCTGGACGGCCGCACCATCCTGCTTGAAAACTCCCTCGCCGGGGAGAAGGCCAATCCCGGCCGCCGGAATTTCACCCTGATGCATGAGACATGCCACCAGATCTTCCGAATGCTGTTTCCAGCTGAGTATATGCCGCCAGCCCAATGCCGGAAAGTCTGCTGCTGTACATCATCTATGTATGGACACCGGAACAGGCCAATCAATTGGGAAGAGTGGCGTGTCAACACGCTGACGGCTGCGATCCTCATGCCCAAGGAGCTGCTGATCGACCAGATGCACGCTGCAGGGCTCGGAGACAAGCTCCGGCTTCTGAATAAAGTCTTTGCCACCAAGGAATATGAGAAGTTTGCTGCCGTGGCAGAAGCAATGGGCGTATCAAAATCCGCCCTGGCCATCCGGATGAAACAGCTTCACCTGCTGGGCAGGGATGACCTGAAAGACCCCTATGCGCTTGTTCGTGTCGTATGTGATGACGAATGAATGATTCAGTAAGGAGGACGATGGAATATGCCGCGATTTAATATTCGGGAGGAAAATCCCGTCAAGTATGCCCAGGTAAAGGCGGAGCAGGAAAAGCTCCGGGCAGAGTGTTCCCGCAGCAGCAGTATGACGCTGGCACGTCTGTGTCCTTACTGTGGCCACAAGATCGAGATCCTCTCACGCGGGACCCATGGATACGCTTTTACGAAATGTCCGAATTGCGGGGAGAATGTAGGATTCCCGCCAGTATCATTTCGTTTGGCATGAAGTCCCTAAAATAGAATCACCCAAGACTGTGCCCCGGAGCCGCTTGATGCGCTGACTTCCCATGTGCCGCTTGATCTGCCTTCCCCGTTGGAGAACGGAGAGGATCAACGGCGCATGTCAGCGGATCAAGTGGCTCTTTTTCGCCCATCTGGTTCCCATAGGGGACCGGATGGGCGTTTTTCCATTTTCAGGAGACTTGAAAATTTCTTCAAAAAAATTTTTTAACCCGGACAAGAACTGTCCGCATTAGCCTGTAGAGTCAGGGCATGGAAGCGAAAGCGGGGTGAGTCCGTGGGCGCGGCGGAGCGGCGACAACTGATATTGGACCTGCTCTGCCAGCGGCGAAGGGAGACCATCTCAAACCTGGCGGCAGAGCTGGGAGTGAGCGAGAGAACCATTCGCCGCGATGTCGAAATGCTCACGCTTCGCTACCCCATCGAGACGGTCTGCGGCCGGTATGGCGGCGGGGTCAGAATGGCGGACTGGTATCAACAGGGCCGCCAGCGGCTGACACCGAGGCAAACAGCCCTGCTGCGGCGCTTGGCCGCGGGACTCCAGGGCGAGGACCTGGAGGACATGAAGCAGATCCTGACGCAGTTCGCTTCCTGAAGGAGCCCCAATGGGCTCCGCTGCTCTTTGACAAGTTCATACCAGCAGTGCGGAGCACCACACGGACAGGCGTTCAGCGCCCGCCATGACCCGGAGAGAATCCCTTTCTCCGGAGAGCGATCCGGCCTGTGCGGGGCGGCTTTGGCAAAGCTGCCCATCATTCCCAGGGTTGAAAGCAGTAGAGACCTTCGGAATGTGCCCGTGAAGGTCCGCCAAACCTTATCCGTACTGTTCCCAACCCTCACCGGGGGGCGAGCTGCAAATGCGGTGAGGACAGATGAACTATGAACAAGATAGGGGACTTTACGGATGATACAGAATAACAGGCAAACTGCCCATCAAGAGATCGATCACATTTTCAAAGAACTTCTCCCCGCCCACGGCATGGCGGAGCGTCCAGCTCAGGTGGCCCTGAGCCATCGGATGCTCGACGCGATGCTGGATGACAGCATTGCCCTGTGCGACGCCGGGACGGGAATCGGAAAAACCTATGCCTACCTGGTGGCCGGCATCGTATTCAGTCGGAGCCGCGCCGCCAGGGGGCTGGCGAATCAGCCGGTGCTCATTTCTACCTCCAGCATCGCCTTGCAGAACGCGGTGCTGGAGGAATACCTGCCCTTTCTCTCCTCTGTGCTGATAGAGGATCGGATGACAAAGACCCCCATCCGGGCAGTGCTTCGAAAGGGGAAAAGCCACTATGTGTGCGACGAGCGTCTGAAACGGCGCCTGCAAGCTGTGGATCTGACACGGAAAAGCCCGCGGGCCAGAGACGCCCTGCTGTCTCTCCGGGATCATCTGGACCTGGACATGGCCGAGCACCTCAGCGGCTACGACCGGGCGCGTGTCGGTGTGCCCAAGGTCTGTGACTGTGGACGGGAGAGCTGTCGGTACCAGTGCTTCATGGAGGTATGTGCCTCGAATTGGTATCAAGTGCAGATCTGCAACCACAATCTGCTGCTGGCAGACGCCATCCACCGGAACCTGGGACGCCGGCCTCTGCTTCCAGAGTGGAGTACCCTGATTTTGGACGAGGCCCACAAGCTGCCGGAGGCCGCCCGCCAGATGTTTGGTATCACGCTGACAGCAGCGGAGATACATGAACTGATTCGGGTACTGCGGAGAGAACGGTATCTCCTCGCCTCGGAGAACCTGGAGGAGGCGGCAGGACCGGTGCTTCGGGAACTGGCCCGGCCCTGGGATGAGGATGGGACCTTTTCTCATTTCGCCCCGTTCCTAAACCGGCCGAACCATACTCTGGAGCTGATCCAAAAGCAGATCGGAACCATACTGCCCCACAGGACACAGCGGCAACTGGATCAGCTGCGGGATAAGACGGCCCTGTTCCTACAGGAGCAGAGGGACATGATCTTCTATACAGCAGAGGATTCGCATGGTGGCACGATGCTGTGTGCCACCGCGCCGAATCTGACCGACCAGCTTCGCCAGACGCTCTGGCGGCAGCAAAAGCCCATGATCCTGACCTCCGGTACCCTGGCAGTTGGGGAGGACTTCCGTCGGTTCAAGGAAGCGACGGGCCTGCTGACAGACAGCCGTGTGCGGGAGTCTGTCAGCCCCTCGCCCTTCGCATACAGCAGGAACTGCCTGATGTATGTTTCCCGCCTACCTGCCCATCAGGGGGCCGGACAATACTATGACAGCCTGACGGCGGAGATCGCCGCTCTGCTGGACGCGGCCCACGGTCATGCCCTGGTGCTGTTTACATCTTACGCCGCCATGTCCGCCGTGAAGGAGCGCCTGCGGGAGCAGGATCTGGCCTATCCGCTGTTCACCCTGGGGCGCAACGCGGTACACACCACAAAGCAATTCAAGAATACACCTGGGGGCGTCCTACTGGCTACAGGAGCCGCCTGGGAGGGGTTTGACTTCCCTGGGGACTGCGTGTCTCTCCTGGTGATCCCCAGGCTGCCATTCCCGATCCCGGACGCACTGAAGGAGAAGGAGCGGGAGCAATACCCAACCCTCCATTCTTTTCTGCGGGGCATTGTAGTGCCGGAGATGCAGATCAAATTGAAGCAGGGCTTTGGCCGGGCCATCCGCCTGGAGACAGATACCTGCGTGGTGGCCATTCTGGATGAGCGGGCTGCCAGAGACCAGCGTTATTGGAAGGACATACTGGCCGCCCTACCGGAGATGCCAGTCACTCAGGACATCCATCGTGTGGAGGCGTTTATCCGCAGCGTCAAGCCGGACAGCTACTTCCAGGAGGGGGCGGCATGATCAACGCCAAAACAGAACTGCAGTATCAGATCGCCCTGGACATCTTGATGCGGATGAAAGCGGCGGGCATCGTAACAGAGGATGAGGCAGAGAGCATCCGGCGTCTGGCTATGGAAAAATACCGCCCTATAACTGTTCGGGAATAGTGTTGGATATTGTCTGAAAGGTGTGGTAGTGTTGTCGCTACAGGACCAGAGATATTTGCAGAAAGGCGGGAAACTACATGGAGTATCTCTACTATGCCGAGCAAAAGTATATGTATGCAGGATATGTAGAGGCCAGGATCTTGACTGCTCAAGAGGCAGAAATCCTTGGTTACGAGGACGACTATGTTGAATCCAGAGATAACTGTAAGGTCTATGTGGATGGCTTTGACAGCGAAATGGCTGCACGCAGACATTTGGAAGATTTAACAGACTGCCATATCATAAATTGACAAAATTAGGGAATTGGATACGGCTTGAGCCAGTATTACAATCAACCGATGACTGTTCGGGAATCGTACTGGCTATTGTCCGGAGGGTGTGGTAGTGTTGTCGCTGCCAAAGAATAGAAAGGATGGAATAGAATGGACGGACCGAAAAACGCGCCATTGAATGTGGCAATATACTGTAGAGTCGGGTGCAGCGAATACGCTCTGCAAATCCAAAAGCAGCGGGCCGCGGCGGTCATCCGGGAGCATGATGATTGGAACCTTGCGACCATATATACAGACTTCGGCACAGGTCCTCAGTTCAACAGGAGACCCAGCTTCAAAATGATGATGGCCGACTGCAGGAAAGGACTGATCGACAAAATCCTGGTCAGGTCTATATCCACACTGGCACGGGACGTCTGGAGCTGTATGAAAGTCCTGCGGGAACTCTCCGCGCTTGGCGTTACCATCCGGTTTATGGATGAGAACATCGATACGGAGACCGACAGCCAGTGGATGGAGTTCCTGAATTTCTACAGCGCATTGAGTGCTATAGGGCATGAAGAGATAGGGGCGGCAGAAACATCAGATATTGTTCCTGCACTCCAATAATAGGCAGCAGAAAGACTGATAAAAGGAGGAGCAGACAGCGTGGCAGCAAATGTGACGGTAATTCCACCCAGAGCAGTGCGTCCAGATACCTTGCGCGTAGCGGCCTATTGTCGAGTCAGCTCTGACTCCGCTGATCAACTCCACTCCTATGCGGCCCAGATTCAATACTATACGGACCTGATCCAGAACCATGATGGCTGGGATTTGGTGGATGTCTATGCCGATGAGGGCATTACGGGCACTCGGATGGACAAGCGAGAGGATTTCAACCGCCTGCTGGCAGACTGCCGGAAGGGAAAGATCGACAAAGTGCTGATCAAATCCATCTCCCGCTTCGCCCGCAACACCCGCGACTGCCTGGCCTCTCTTCGGGAGCTGTTCCGCCTGGGCGTATCCGTCCTGTTTGAAAAAGAGAACATTGATACCGGAACGCTCACCACCGAACTGATGGTGAGCGTTTCCAGCTCTCTGGCCCAGCAGGAGTCCGTCTCCATCTCCCAGAACCAGCAGATGAGCTATCAGAGGAGGATGGAGCGGGGGGAGTTTATCACCTGTACGGCGCCGTATGGATATCGAATGCCGGATGGGAAGAACCTTGTCATTGAGGAGAGTGAGGCAAGAGAAGTTCGGTGGATGTTTCAAGCTTATTTGGACGGAAACAGTGTGAAACGGATCGCTGAGGAGATGAACCGTAAAGAAGTCCATAATTCCTGGAAACGAGGAGTGTGGTATGAGCGGCTGATCCGCAAGATGCTTTCCAATGAAAAATATGTGGGGGATTCCCTGTGCCAAAAGACATATACAGCCAATACCTTCCCATTTGTCAAAAAAACCAATCACGGAGAAGTTGATCAATACTATATTGAAAACACGCACCCAGCCATCATATCACGGGAGACTTTTGATAAAGTGCAGAATTTACTGAAAAAGCGCGCGGAGCGCCGCCCATCATCCAGACAGAGAACGCCGTTGTCCCTAAAGGTCATCTGCGGAAACTGCGGATCGGTATATATGCGGCGAGTCAATAAAAGTGGCCACACGACATGGGTGTGCAGAAAACATGACCGCAACGCAATTGACTGTCCCAATGGCAGAGTCCCGGAGACAGAGCTATATGGGGCCTTCGTGCGGATGTACAACAAGCTGAAGCGCAATACGGGAGTTGTCCTGCTGCCGGCCATAAAACAGATGGAAGAACTCAGAGACGTGATCCAAAGGGGCAATCCCGCTATGCTGGCCGTGAACAAGGCCATTGCCAAGGCAAGTGAGCAGAGCTATAACATCAGCAAGCTTCAGACAGCTGGACTGTTGGACACTGATGCCTGCACTGCTAAGTTTAATGAGATCAGCGCACAGCTGGCGAAGTTGCGGGCAGAACGGCGCAGATTGTTGGAAAATGATGACATAGACGACGCAATCGATGCCCTTCAAGAGACGGTTGACCTTGTCCGGCATGGGCCGGAACGCCTGATGGAATTCGACGAGGGCCTGTTCCTCAGCTTGGTGGAGCGGATCGTCGTGGAGTCCCAGACCTGCGTCCGCTTCCGGCTGCAGGGAGGCATTGAGCTGAAAGAGCTGCTGAAGGAGATCGGAAGATGAACCATCGGAAAACACTGTATGGATATCAGATCCGGGATGGCGAGATCGCCGTTGTAGAGGAGGAGGCGATCCTCGTGCGAAGGGTATTCTCCCTTTACATCGGCGGTCTGTCCTATCAGAAAATTTCAGATCTTCTCAATAGGGAGGAGATCCCGTACAGCCAGGAAGCGCCAGCCTGGAATAAGCACAAGGTCAAGCGGCTGCTGGAGAACCCCCGCTATACAGGCCAAGATGGATACCCTGCCATCATTGATAAAGTGGGGTTTGAAGAGACGCAATCGCATATTCATGAAAAGACGGCGGGATACGCACCTAAAACCGAGCGACCCGTATTGCGATTGAAGCGGTACCTGCGTTGTTCGAAGTGCGGCGCCCCTCTGCGTCGGGTGGCTGGAAAAAATCACAGAGCGGACACGCTGTACCTCAAGTGTAGTGAATGCGGTGCTATGGTCACCATTCCGGATGAAATGTTGCTGGAGGATGTCACACATCAGGTAACGGAACACGATGCTCCCAGCCAGGAGCCCTATCAGCCCTCCGAAGAAGTGATCCGCCTGACCAACGCCATCAACCGTGGACTGGAGCACCCAGACCACCCGGAGGAACTGGTCTCCCTTATTCTGCAGGGTGCCGCGGCCCGCTATGACTGCTGCCCCGCAGCTATTCCATCTGAACGAGAAAACCACCCGCTGGATGTGGATTGGAACCGCATCCGGCAGGTGGTTTCTCATATTACCATCTCGGCAGAAAATATGGTGGCTGTCACCTTCCGATAAGCCGCCAGGAAAGGAAAAGACATGGAACAGGCATTGGAACGTCGTGTACGTATTATCCCGGCGACAAAGAAGGTCACCGATCCAAGAACCTCACAACATGGCAAACAGCGAGTAGCGGCTTACTGCAGAGTGAGCACCAACAATAAGGAACAGATCAACAGCTATGAGGCACAGAAAGCCTACTATACACAGAAAATCGAGGAAAACCCCGATTGGGAGTTGGCCGGCATCTTTGCAGACAAAGGACTTTCCGGTGCCAGCATGAAGAAACGGGATAATTTTAACAAGATGATTGCCGCCTGCAAGCGGGGAAGGATCGATACCATTCTTACCAAATCCCTCTCCCGATTTGCCCGGAATACGGTGGACTGCCTGGAGACGGTTCGGATGCTACGGGCTCGTGGTATCGGGGTTATCTTTGAGAAAGAAAACATCAATACCCTTACGGAATCCAGTGAGTTTCTCATCACCTTGTTTAGTGGCTTTGCTCAAGCCGAGATCGAGTCCCTCAGCAAAAATGTGACTTGGGGCAAAGAAAAGAGCCGAGCGGCGGGAAATGTGCCCTTTCAGTACAAAAAGCTGCTGGGGTATCGAAAAGGTGAGGACGAGAAGCCAGAGATCGACCCAGATGAAGCAAAGACGGTGCTTCGGATTTATCGCCGCTATCTGGATGGATGCAGCTTGTCCCAGATCAAACAAGAGCTGGAGGCAGATCGCATTCCTACTGCCCAAGCCGTCCAGCGATGGTCCTATCAGGTGATCCACAATATCCTGACAAATGAGCGGTATATCGGGGATGCCATGCTGGGAAAGACATTCTCGACTGGCTGTATTAACGGACAGGTAAAACAGAATACTGGGGAACGGCTGCAGAGTTATGTGGAGAATAATCACCCTGCGATCATCCCCAGGGAAATGTTTTATCGGGTCCAAGAGGAGATGGCGCGCAGGGCCAGCAAGCGGAAGGTCATGCAGCGGCACGGCAAGACAGAGCTGGGCAAATACTCCGCCAAATACGCCCTCTCCGAACTCCTGGTATGTGGGGAGTGCGGTACGCCCTATAAACGGTGTACCTGGGCCAGAAACGGGAAGAAGCGCATTGTGTGGCGATGTATCTCTCGCCTGGAATTCGGAACGAAATACTGCCATAGCTCTCCGACCTTGGATGAGGAAAAACTGCATCAGGCGATCCTGGAAGCCCTGAATGAGTTTGCCCAGGCGGACAGTGAGGTCAAGGAGGATATGCTGAATTTTACCCAGCTGGTTTGGGCGGGCCAGGAGGCGGAGGGTACAAGCCTGATTTCCCTGAAACAGCGTCTGGGGGACATTACAGCGGAGCAGGCGCTGTTGCTGGACAGGGTGCTGGAGAATATGGACGACCCGGACCTCAACGCCCAGCTCAAGGCCCTTATGGACGAAAAGCAGGCGGTGCAGGATCAGATCCAGGCCATGGAGCAGGAGGCTGCTCAAAGCGAGAATCGGATGTCCCGTATGGCGGAGCTGCGGGAATGGATGGCCAAGCTGGGGGTTAACACGGAATACAACGACGAGCAGGTGCGCATGGCGGTGGAGCGGATCACAGTGGTGGACGCGGAGACCATTCACATCAAGTTTCGGTATCCGGGATTGGAAATGGACAAGAAGCTGAGCTGAGAGGAGAATACGAAACATGGCACTATTTCTAACAGGCGATACGCATGGAGATTTCAGAAGATTTCTGCCTGAGAACTTCTATGAACAAGAAAGGCTGACCAAGGAGGATCTCGTTCTGATTTGCGGAGACATGGGCGGCGTGTGGTATGGAGATTGCCGGGATGACGAGGGACTGGACTTCCTCGAGAGCCGGCCCTTTACCACGCTGTTCGTGGCAGGGAACCACGAAAACTATGACGCCCTGCGGACCTATCCGCTGGAGGACTGGCGCGGCGGGAAGATCCGGCGTATCTGCCCCTCTGTACTCCTGCTGGAGCGCGGACAGGTGTTTGACCTAAATGGGAAACAGATTTTCACCATGGGAGGGGCCAGCAGCCACGACATCCAGGGTGGCATCCTGGAACCGGACGATCCCTTGTTTCTCCTGAAATTTCATGCGCTGGAAGCCAGAGGAACACCATTTCGGGTTAACCACCGATCCTGGTGGAAGGAGGAACTGCCAGGCCCAGAGGAATATCTGGAAGCACGGAGGAATTTGGACAGGGCAGGTTGGGAGGTGGATTATATTATTACCCATTGTGCGCCCACCAGCATCCAGAATGAGTTGCTTCGGAAAAGGTCAAAACCGGACGAGCTTACGGACTTCCTGGAAGAGGTGCGGCAGCGATGCCGGTTCCGATACCACTTCTTCGGACATTACCATGGTGACGGCATCATCCAGAAACGATTTGTGATGCTGCATAAGCAGATCCTGCGGTTGAAATAGAGCAAGGGGGACGATCTTACATATCGTCCCCCTTGCTCTGTTCCAGACCGACAAATCAGGAGGAGCAACCTATAATATCAGCGCGATTTGTACTATACAAAACAGGCGGAAAATGATGCGACACTGACAAGGTAAGGGGTTCGCGTTGCCTAGTGTATTTTTCAAAAAAAGCGAAGAGAAAAAACACGGGGGCCGGAAACCATTGCGCTGCAAGGCTTTGAGAGCTGCATCTTTTTTATCAACACATGACATCGGAGTATCCTTTGGGGTACTCCGATTTTTTATTGCCAATTTGTAAATTTTCTCATGTTGTTGCACAGGAATGTGCAACTTTTGTTGTTTGGGAACCTGTATGCAGAAGGACTTGTTCCTTACTACATACAGGAGGGCTATCTATGACCGAAGAAAATTACAACTACCGAACCAGCCAGAAACTGCTTCGCAACCAGTTTCCCGGCAAAGGAAAGTTAAAAATCCCCATCATTCCTAAGTTCCAAGAAAGTCCCGGAGACTTCGATGATCTTTTGTTGATCGGTTTTGACAAAACCCATTTGGAGGACCAGAATCACCTAGACCGCATGGTACACTTCTTCCTATATGACTATCGCTTTGAGAGGGTCTGGAAGAACCCGGACAATGACATTGAAAAACTCTCCCGCTACCGCGCGGTGCTGTCGCCGGATTTCAGTATGTACCTGGAGATGGCGCCTGTTATGCAACTTTACAATGTATTTCGTAATCGCTGGTGCGGCGCTTACTGGGCATCCAAAGGGCTCCGGGTCATTCCGACTGTCAACTGGGGAGATGAATCCACGTTTGATTTCTGCTTTGAAGGGATTGAAAAAGGAAGCGTTGTTGCTGTCTCCACTTATATGGCCTCAGAGCATGACAACCGCTGCGACCAGAAAGAATGGTTCATGGCAGGATACAACGAGATGCTGCGGCGCATTGAGCCGGAAAAAATTATCTGTTATAATACACCGTTTCCCGAAATGCAGGGCAACATTATCCATGTGGATTACGAACGCAGTTCTTGGCGGTATATGAACTATGAACGAAGTTTCCATCGTGAAGATTTGGATGCCTTTAAAATTGGCGGCACATCCAGTAATAATCGTGATACAATAGAGCCGTACCTAATTGGAAAAGGCGGAGGAAGCGCCTACGGCGGAGAAATCAAACCGTCAAAACCAGAGGATGAGCGATTCTGGGGTGAGCCGGGCGAAACAAAATATACCTATACGGCAAAAGGAGAGCTTATTGAAACGCTGATTGGTCCTGACGGAAAAGCATATTTGGAAATTCACCATACAAACCATGGTTTCCCCAAGTATCATGAAGTTCCACACCAACATAGCATCATATGGGATCAGTCAGGCTTTCACTTCGGCAAAGAACAGACTACCAAGAGCTTTTTGTACGGGAGGAACACGAACATGGCAACATGGGTCGGCACAAACAGCCTTGAAGATAATAGGTTTAAAACAATCAGTGATTTCAAACAGTGTATGCGGCGCGGCGGCGAAGTCCAGTTCGAGTGGAATGGCGTGCTGTACTGTTGCTTTGGCTGTATTTCTCCTGCGGCAGATGCAGCGCCTAAAATGGTGATTTGTCAGGCTGGCTCTGTGGAAGTAAACACTCGTACTGAGAAATGGTGTGATACCGCCGACGAAATTCTGGAGTATATGGTTGGTGGTGATCGTCTGCGTGATGTAATCACGCAAGTGAAAGTGTGGGAGCGTACAATTTAAGATGAAGCCTTTTGCCGACTGCTTACAAACCATTGATATTACTGGATTTCCACAGATCCTTTAATGACATTCAGACTATGTTAAAAGCTGCATTTTGGTTCTTTGAACCGAAATGCAGCTTTTTCATTTTCCCGCCCTTCATGACAAACTGGTCGACAGTATGTATCATGGAGGGCTTCTTATGTTTCAACATGTGATCAAGATCCCGTATACGCAGAAGGACCATCCTATTTGAGACCAGCAGCTGCGGGTTGCAGCCTATTGCCGTACCAGCACGAATCAGGAGAAACAAAATTCAAGCCTGGAAAACCAGATTGCGTATTATACAGCTTTCATTCAGAGTAATCCCAAGTGGCGGTTTGCAGCTGTTTACGCCGGCCAGGCATCGGGACAGCACACCCAAAACCGCCCGGGCTAATGTAATTTTTTACATTAAGTAAAAGTCATGCAGTTGATAATTGAATGATGTGTTGTATAGCACATTCTATTTAAACTATTAATAATTGGTAAATAATTCCTTGATATGTTGACTTTATTACCACCTCTTCGTACAATATATTGTAATCAGTTGGTTGTACTCTTTCAATAAATAGAAAGGCGTATTATGGGCGGAAAAGAAGGCGGCAGAGGTTATCTATATCAAGGGATTGTTGCTGTTCTAGAAGCATTAAGGCGAAATAATTGGGATAGGATTTACATTGAATTTCCAACAGAAGGTGACAAGGTAGATATTGCTTTAAAGAGCGCAGATACAATTACAGATGCGATCCAAGTTAAATCGACGGTCAACTCTTTTTCAAAGGGCGATATTTCTAAGTGGTTAAAAGATATCATCACTGATTATCCCTGCCAGCGGTATTGCTTGGTTTTAATCGGAAATTGTGCGGTGTCAGCTGTGGATTTTATGAACGCTATTACCAAGTTTCAAACGGGTAAGTTGGATGCAACAGGTAAAAAACAGTTAGAAAAATTTGAAACTCAATTACTAAAAGATATTAATGTGGATTTTAAAGTGTTGCCATTCGATCCAGATAGTTTGAAGAGCCTTGTTCGAGAGGCTCTTTGGAAATATGCATATGATAGTGGACATTCCTTGGAGCATCCCCAAGTATCTTTACTTGTGGACGCAATGGTTGAGGAGGAACTTCTTCAATCAACAAAAGATGGCTATACAGATCGAACAATTTTCAGCCTGGAGTTGAACAAGCGAATCGAATTAATTATCAAGAAGTACACCAAGGTACGAAAGGCAATTGGAATTTTGTGTTTTTCGAGAGGTTCTGAAAGACTTACCCAAGAGGCGTCAATTCTGTTAGATTTACAAGACAAATTTGAAGGTAGATTTTTGAAACCGGATTTTGACTGGACGGTTGATATCGGTAAGCCTGTTCAGGATTTTTTGAGAGAAAATACAGAGGTGCAGCAAGCTTACCAAATTATGCTGGAAGCCCATGGTTCCATCGCTTTTGCTGCAGGTCGTGTTTTTGATACTAAATCCGGTGTGGATATTTGTCCTGTTCAAAAAACAATTTTGGGACCAGAAATATGGGAATTTGACAAATGCGATCGAACCCAATATCAGAATTGGAAGGTAGAACATATAGCAAGAGATGAAGATACATTTGACACCGCGCTTATCCTCAACGTGAGGCACAATATTTGCTCTGATGTGGAGCGATACCTGAAAGAACAGGGGGTTCACGTTGGACGGATTATTAATTTCTCACCAGAGGACACAGGTAGCACTGGCTTTTCTATTCAAAATGGCACCCACTCCTCAAAACTGGCAATGGAAGTTTATGCCGCATTGGCAGGACGAAGCACCGTTGAAAGGCGAGCATATCTCCATATTTTTGCTGCCGCGCCTAATGCGTTTATGTTTCATCTTGGGCAAGTATCCCGTCCATTTGGAAAGTGTATTCTGTACGAATATGATTTTGAACAACGAGGCAACTGCTCTTACATACCGTCCATTCAGTTTGACGGGAAAGGAGGACTTGAATGAGCGCAATACAAACTTATTTTCAGGATTTCTTGACTAATATTCGGCTACCTGACAATTTGAAAAAAGCGTTGATCTCCGCACACACCGAGCTTCGAGAACAACTCAAATCTGATGACCTTACAAAAGATTTACTCGTTGAAAGTTTTTTACAGGGTAGCTATGCTAGGTCAACTTGTATTAAACCAGCACCAGGAAAAAAGGTGGATGTAGATGTAATTGTAGTTACTAATATTGATCATGATACCGTTTCTGCCCAAGAAGCATTTGCCATAATTACACCCTTTGTAAAGAAGTACTATCAGAACTACGAACAGCAAAAGCGTTCGATCGGTATTTCTTTGCCCGAAGTAGATATGGATCTAGTAATTACCGCAGCTCCCAGCGAAGAGGTGAAAAGGGCCATTGAATGTGCTGGCCTTTCATCCGCATTCACAGTCGATGATCTCTCGGGCTATCAGCAGTCACTTTTGGAAAATTACCGCTTAGATTCACTGGAAAGATTTTTCGAAAGTGATTCTACTGGCCAACAATGGAGGGCGGAGCCTTTACTGATTCCAGATAATGTCGAAAATCAATGGTATCGAACGCATCCTTTAGAGCAGATCCGTTGGACCAAGAGAAAAAATCAAATTTGCAAAGGTAATTATGTAAATGTAGTTAAAGCGATCAAATGGTGGCGACGATTGGAACTACCTAGCCTCAAGCATCCGAAAAGCTATCCGTTGGAACATTTTGTGGGAGAGTGTTGTCCAGATGGAATCACAAGTGTTGCAGAGGGCATCGTCGGAACCTTGGAGTGCATTGCGGAATGTTATCCTAAAAAGCCATTCCTCCCAGACCGGGGGGTTCCTGAGCATGACGTATTTGAGATGCTCTCAGATGAGGATTATGACACTTTCTATAAGGCGGTTTGCGGCGGTGCAAGACTTGCTAGAGCAGCTTATGATAGCGCTGATATAGAAGAGAGTGTTAACCTTTGGAAATCTTTCTTCAAAGATTGCGATGAATTTCCATCCTATTATGGAAAAAACGGAGGATTTACTCCGAGAGTACAGGAAAGTAAGGGCGTTCCTGTTGGGAGGTTTGGATGAGTCAGAATCCAACTGAGAATTTGCGACGCGGGCGGCGCCGGATTGAAGAAATACCAGAAATAATTTTGCTGAAAGATTGGACTTGGGATGTAGTTACAAAACGTTTTTATCTTCACATTAGGGTTTGTTTGGACCATGATGGCAAAGATATTCCCAGAGTAACAGAATGGTTTGTTACTGCGGAAACTGTTTATCCCTTTGGAACTATTGCTATATATCCGAGCTGCAAAAATAGTATAACAAATACATTTCCACATCAATCGATCAATGCTTTTGAGGAAGAAAACCATTTGTGGCGTAAAGGAAAACTCTGTGTTGATCTTATTGATCAGACTCTTGGCATCCGCGTTCCTGAAAAAGAGCCGTTCACAGTTGATGAACGGCTCTTTTGGAATATGCAAAGAGCTGTTTTGTGGCTCCGTGCGGCTGCAGAAGAGAGATTAATAAAAAATGGGGATGCCTTTGAGTTACCAGATTTTCCAGTCTCTCATATACAGACAGTCTTTGCTTTTCAAGAGGATTGTGTTTCCATGATGATCTGGGAAAGTACGGATGAGCGTTGTGGAATTGCAAGAATCGTTCGTAGGCAACTTTCATCAGAGCAATCCATAGCAATGATTCGGAGCTTTCGCTCCATTGATTCTCAGAAGGCAATCTATCAACCGGTTTGGGGAACGGCAATAAGGGAAAAAAACTATGAAAATGCACTTTGGATCAGATTAAAAGAAGTACCAGTTATTAATAACTGGCAAGTTCCCACTAACCTATGTCAGTTGAAGCAGATATGCACTAATCAGGGCATTGATTTGCTGGCCATTTTGAAATCATTTGCCCCCAAAGCCAGAGATGGGAGGCGGCATCTGCTTTTGGTTGGTTTTCCAATCCCAGCACATATCGGTGAAGATTCCCACGAGATGACTTGGCAGGCTATAGAGCTTCCTGCTCTATCCTGCGGAAAATATACAAATAGAGTTTTTCATTCTGGCAAGCGACTTAGCATTCCTCAGACTTACGGAGCAAGAAAAGGCTACCGCCCGAGTGAAGCGGGCTGGTGGATGAATGACAAAGCAAAGATATTCCTGGATAGTATGGAACTATCATGGATTCGCAGCGAAAACTGGAGCGCACGCACGATTAAGGGGCGTGGAAAGCTTGCAAATAGGCTTGCGAATCAGCGTATAGTTATGATTGGGCTCGGTAGCTTGGGCGCTTCTATTGCAGAACTGTTGACTCGTGCTGGGGCAACACAACTCACCTGTATCGATGGAAATGCTTTAGAAATGGGAAATCTTTGCCGTCATACTTTATGTATGACAGATCTTTATCAGTCCAAAAGTAAACTTGTAGCTAAAAGGTTAACGAATATTGACCCTAACATTCACACTACTTATGCAGAAAGGTATTTAGATATAGATGAAACTGGGGCATTAGTACCAGACTTGAGCAGTTTTGATATTATCATTGATTCCACTGGCGAGGATCAAGTATTGGCGTTATTATCTGCAACAGAGTGGAAGCGAAAAATTGTATTCTGCTCAAGTTCTGTTGGACTTGGTGCAAAACGACTGTATATTAATATTCAAAGGACAAAACTGCCTCACTTTGAAAATTTTCTTAATTTAGTCGAACCATATTTTCAAAAAGATTCCAATGATTTTAATCTAGATGCGCTTCCTCGGGATGGCATTGGCTGCTGGCATCCATTATTTCCTGCCAGGGCAGATGATATGTGGTTTGCCGCTTGTACCACAGTCAAGGCATTAGAAGCTTTTGTACAAAATTCAACAGAAAAAGGGATCTCATTAATCTATGAAACACAGACTGAAGATGGACTTTTTAATGGCCTGCGATTGATTGAGAAACAATATGAATATCGAGAAAATTGAGACCTTTAAATATTACGAGAGCTTTAATGGAAGCTATGGTGTTAAGTTGCCGGATCAGGAGCTAGAGTATATTCATAGTTTATGTATGAATTCATATCCTTATGAGACAGGCGGAATCCTCATCGGCAGATACTCTGATGATTTGAAATGGGCAGAAATAACCACTATAACAGGAGCTCCAGCAGAATCCAAGCAAACTTTGTGTTCATTCGTACGGAGTACGCGGGGCATTATTACGAAGCTAAAAAGAGCGTGGCAAAAGCAGCAATATTATTTAGGGGAGTGGCATTATCATCCCAATGCTTCTCCTAAGCCATCTGCACTAGATTTGAAAACAATGGTCAATTTATCTAAAGACGAAGACCTAGGATGTCCAGAACCAATTTTGTTGGTCATCGGAGGTAGCCCATCCAGATGGCTTCAGTATATTGGGGTATATGTAAAGGAACAAGAGATAGAACTCTATGAAATAAATAATAACTAATGCTACCATTATACTTTTTAGATCTAATGAATAAAGGCTCTCAAGCGACATCTATAATAGTCGCACAATACATGTTAAAAGCTATCACTGGCTGGTCTCGTTCCAGACCACATCCCCGGCGTCCACCGTGACAGCCTTCCCGGTCCCCACATTTTTGTCCTCAAAGGCGCCGGTGGTTGTCCCGGTCACAGTGTCCTCGCCCACAAGGTCTTTCTCCACCTTGAAGCTGACAGGCACATCGGTATTCTGGTCATAGGGCTTTGTCACAGTCCCGTCCACCACGGCGCTCACAGACTTCTTCGCCAGGGTGACGCCCTCAATGACGGACTCGCCGCTCCCCATATTGCTGTCGCCGTGGAATTTCACGGTGAGGGTCAGGCCGGTACCGATGGGCGGCCTTTTGTCTGCGGTGTGGTAGGTCAGGGTGTAGACGCCATCCGCCTCCTGTACCTCGGCGTTCAGATTGTCCTCGCCATAGAACACCTCCATGGCGGGCGCGTCATCCGCAAGCAGGGCCTGGTTGGCGGGCGGCGTGTTGTCCGGTTTGGGTGTGACAACAATGATTATGTCGTCGCCGTAGGTGAAGCCTTTTGTCTCCGTCTCGCCGTTCTTCACCGTTGTTTCCAGCGTGCTGCCGCTGCTCCTGGTGATGGAGCCGGTGGGCGGTTTTAGGAACGGTGATGTTGTACCACTGGCTGTCCCCAGTCCAGTTCGGTTCTCCGCTGATGGCTATGGTCTTGCCATCGCCCACGTCCTGGGTGTCGTAGGTGCCGGCTATGGTGCCGGTCACGCTGTCGCCGCTCTCCAGATCATTCACATTCAGGTTGAGCGTAATATCCGCATCGCCGTCATAGGGCTTAGTGATCGCGCCAGCGATGGCGGCATCAACGGGCTTCTGGTTCAGCGTGATGTTTCCGGTCCAGGTCTGCGGGTTCAGGTTGTGGTCGCCGCCGAAGGAGATGGTGATTTGGTATGTGCCGATGGGCAGTTCCTTTTCCGTAGTCTGGTATTCCAGCACATACACGCCGTCCCCGTCCTCATCAGTGGCTTCGGTGATGACTTTGCCATTATAGATCAGCTCCACCGTGTTGGGCTCTGCGCTCAGGGCGTTGACTGCGGAGATGTCCGGCGTCACTTTGATTGTGATGGTATTGCCGTAGGTATATGCTTCCTCCATTTCCACCTTCAGCGAACTATCGCTCTTGGTGATGGAGCCAGTGAGATTATCCAGGATGCTCGTTTCGTACCACTTGGCGTCCTCTCCGGTGGTTTCCATTTTGACATCCCGAATGGGGATGTCATCCCCCATGTCCGCCTGCTCAAACTGGCCGGAGGCCGTGACGGTGATCTGGTCCCCCGCATTTACCTTATCTCCCGAAGCGATGCTCACGGGGATCGCAATGCCCGCAGTCTTATCGTAGACCTTGGAAATGTCGGCAACCTGGAGCTGGACCGGCTTCGGGGAGAGGGTCACATTTATGGTGGCGCTCTTTCCGGCCATGCTGCTGTTCCCGCCGTACTCCACGGTCAGGGTATGCTCGCCCAGTTCAAGTTTCTGATCGCCGGTGCGGTAGGTCAGGGTGTAGGCGCCGGACTGGTCTTTTTGGGCGGCGGCAAGCTCCACCTCGCCCCATTTCAGCACCGCCTGATCGGTTCCGGCGGCCAGGGCGTTGACAGCCGGGGGCTCTCCCGTGGGGGTAGGGGTGAACTCCACCACGATGGTATCGCCGTAGGTGAAGCTGGTGGCCGGCGTCTCTCTGTCGCTCTGTTCATAGCACTTGATTTCGCCCAAATTGCTCCCGCTCTGGGTGATCGTGCCGGTCACATTGGACGGGGCCGATACCTGATATCATCCCGCGTCCTTGCCGGTTACGGTCAAGCTGCCAAAGTTGATGGCGATTCCCGTCCCGGCTTCGGCGGTGGTGTATGCCGCGTTGGGAGCGGAAACATTCACCTCATCGCCGGTCAGGATCGCGCCTTCCCCAAAGGCCAGGGTAACGGCGGCGTTCTTTTCCCCATCGTAGAACTTGGTAATTTCATTCTCCACAACAGCGGTGACTGGCTTGGGGTTCAAGGTGACCGAAACATTGGCGGTGCTCTCTTTCAGATTACCGTTTCCGCCGTACACAACCTGCAGCTGGATGCTGTTTCCGGTGGGGATCTTCTGCCCGGCGGTCTCATAGGTCAGATAATATGTGCCGCCATACTCGGATACCGTTTCAGTGTCCAGCACAGCTTCCCCATAGAGAAGGGCAATCGTTTTTTGTTCCACAGACAGCGCGTTCGCCGCCTTGGGGGATGGCCCGACCACCTTCACAACAATCGTATCGCCGTAGGTGAATACGGTCTTTGTCGTATCGCTCTCTACGCTGTCCACCGTGGCGGCGGTGAATGTGCTGTCGTTTTGGGTGATCGCCCCCCTCACGTCTGCGGGGGGCAATCACCTGATAGAAGCTCTTATCATTCCCATCAACCTGCAAGGTTCCCAGGTTGATGGCGATGTCGTTGCCAACATCCGTTTTTTCATAAGCCGCATCCGGAGCGGAGACCGTTACATCATCACTGCTGTTGACCAGCGCGCCCTCCGCGAGCTTCAGTGTCACATGGGCCTTGGCGGTCTGGTCAAAGGGCTTGGTGATGGCTCCGTCCACCTCGGCCTGTACCTTCTTGGGATTCAGCGTGATGGAGCAGGCTGCGCTGCCTTCGTTCAGATCATCGCTGCCGCCGTATTTCACGGTGAGGATCTGTGCCTGTCCGGTGGTCTGGATCCCTTTCTCACTTGTCTTGTAGCTGATGGTAAAGCTCCCGTTGCCCGCAACCGCTACCGGATCGGTGAGCTGGGTGCCGCCCAGGAGCAGCGCCGCCTGATTTTTTCCGGGCGCGGCCAGGGTGTTGGCCTGGGGCGCGGTGCCGGAAGCCTTGATCGTCCCGGAGACGGTGATGGTGTCGCCGTAGGTAAAGGTCGTTGTCTTAGTGCCTCCGTTGGTTACTTTCAATGTGCCGAGGTCTGCCGCGCCTTTATGGATGGTCAGTGTAAAAGTCTGCTGGTTCTTTGTAGTCGTCCCCTGGGGGGGGGCGGTAATTGTAACGGATGCGCTGGCTGCTTTTGTCGGCGTTCCGCTGATCGCCCCGGAACTCTTGTCCAGCGTCAAGCCATCCGGCAAGCCGTCAGCGGACCACTCGACAGTCGTTTCGCTCGTAGCCGAAAGGCTCTACCTGAATACCATCGCTGGCAGTCAGCGTACAGCCGTCCATCAAAACAAGATGGACAGTACCGGTAATCTGGATACGGCTATTGAAGGTCTGATCTGTTTTAAGCACATACAACCGTTCTCCCAGAACTCAGAATATGCCTGGGAGATAACCTCGGTATAATCACTGACACTTCCTGTTTTCCACTGTCCGTTCTCGTAATACCGATAGGACACAGCCTCGGCCAGCGCGTTTACCATCCCGTTAAAGCAGTCAAACAGGCTGTCAAAAAGCTCCGCGCCGGTGACGGTGGCCTTCTGCTCGTCCGTCAGGGCCTCGTAGGCCTCATTGGCCGCTTGCAGCTTTTCATAAACCGCGTCCTGCTCCTCCCGCGTCATGGCCTGCAATTCTTCCAAAGTGGGCAGGGCGTCGATCAGCGCCTGCACCTGCTCCGGGGTAAGCGCCAGGGCGTTGGATGGGGGAACAGGCTGGGTTTCCTCCGTCACAGCTCCTGGTTCTCCGTTATCTTGCGGATTGCATATCTCACAGACATAGCCGCAGGGCGTACCCTCGGAATAACCGCACCCAGCGGTATGATCCGGGTGGTGCTCGCACAGGCCGCTTTCTTCTGTGGCAACGCCGCTGCCCTGTACGCCCATGGCCAATGCCGGTTGCGGACAGAGGGAGATCAGCACCGCGCCACAGAGCAGCCAGCTGAATAATCGTTTTCTGATTCGCATCATACGTTTCCTCATTGGTTCCCGCCTCCATACGGCTTTACCACACGTAGGGCTGATCCAACGGCCATTCCCTGCCAATGTCCGGCAGTTCCAGCGGCTGTTCACCCTCCATATAGTAGTAAATATCCAGCGCGTCCGGGTCACCGCCCTCGCCGGTAAATGCCATTTGCAGCGTCTTTTGGGTGCTGTCCAGAATGGTCTGCGCAAGCTGCTCCGCGCTGAACATAAAAAATTCCTCGTTCTGTGGTTCGGGCGGCCCGGTAAAGAGCGCGGAGCTGTCCGCAAAGCACACGCTCATGCCGCCTTTGCCGGTGGCCACATCTTCGGCAAGGGTCATATCCCAGCCGGTCAGGTCTCCAATCCCGGCAATCAATACCTCCGGGGTCAGGGAGCCTTCATAGGTCATCGGGTATTCCGTAAAGCCGCCGTCCCTTATGCCGATATAGAGAATGGCTTCGTTTGCGGCAGTGTCCGGTTGATCTGTTTCCGGCTGCGTGGTTTCTTCCTGCCCCGCTGATGCGGGCGGGCTGCTTTCCATTGGGCTGCTTTCACTCTGTCCGTGTGAACAGGCGGACAGGGTAAGCCCCAGAATGAGCAGCAGCGCGGCCATCCCATACCGTATCTTTTTTCGCTGTTTCATAGGGTATCCTCCTGTTGCTGTTTGGTGGTCTGTCAAAAAACGCAAAAGGGAAGCGGTCATCCATCCGGCCGGAATGGACAACTGCTTCCTCTGTTAAAGTGATATGTGGACAACACAAAAACAAGCAGATTTACCGCTGTCTGTCTGTCGTAAGTATATTGCGGCAAATCATGACTTGTCAATCCCCTTTTCCTCTTTTCTTCTGTATCATTTCCGTGCAGACGGAAGCCAGTTTCTTCTGCCGACATAGGGTGGTGCAGCTGACCTGCACCACCCTATGCTGTTTTACGGGGCCGCTCTGTCCGGCGGATCATGCGGTCAAGCTGTCTCCCGCACTCTCACCAGATATGCACACGCTCCTCCGGCGGCACGTACATCCCGTCGTCCGCATCGATCCCAAACACTTCATAGAATTTGTCCGTGCTTTGTAGCACACGGTCTACGCGGATGGCATCCGCGCTGTGGGTATCGCTTTCCGCGTAATACTGCACCGTTTCTCGTGAGGAAGTGGAGAGCCACAAATTCGCGTAGCTCTTATAAAACGCCTCAAAGTCAAACCCTTCCGTCTTTTCGCCCACAGCGGTCGCGCAGGCCATCGCACCCAGATCCGCAATGTTTTCCGTCAGGGTCAAAGCGCCGTCCATCACAATGCCGGGAGCCGCCTCCTGCCCGTCATAATAGGCAATGGTATCCTGGCACAGCGCGTCAAACGCCGCGGCGTCCGCTTCCGTCCACCAGTTCGCCGCGTTGCCTTGCTCATCGTACTGCGACCCGGAGGAATCAAAGGCGTGCGAGATCTCATGCGCGATCACCGTGCCGACCGTGCCAAGGTTTTCCTCATAGGCGGCGTCCTCGCTGTAAATCTCACCCTGCATGAACGCCGCCGGGAAGTTGATGGAATTGAACGAAGGCATGTAAAATGCGTTTACCGCCTGCGGCGTGGTGATCCACTGATCCTTATCCACCGGCGTCCCGAACAGCCGGACGTCTTCCATCTGGACCGCCCTGCTGATCTCGATCATATTGTCGAAATAGCTGCCGCCGTCGGCCGTGCTTTTGAGCTGCGCATTATCCATCGCGGATGTGATCGTATCATAGTCCGGCGCGCCCACGTTGATGCGCATATGGTCCAGTTTCAGGATGGCCTTTTCCTTGGTCTCCTCGCTCATCCATGTCAGGTTTTGGATCCGTTCCTTATATACCGCGATGATATCGTGCGTCATCTCAGTAATATCTTCCTTCATCTGCTCGGTGCAGTATTTTTCGGCATAGGCTTCACCGACATAGTCGTACAGATAATCCGAGACCCTGGTCGCCGCGACGGTCTCCAGCGGGGTGGAGCCGGAAATGCCAAATAATTCCTGCGTATAGGTAATGGTAGCTTCGCGGAAATCCTCGCCGAACATACCTGCGCCGTATTTCACCAAGCCTACTTTCAGATAGAGCTTGAGCATATCCAGATTTTCTTCCGTGAGGAGGCCGGATACGCATTCCATCAGCCCGACATCGCCAACGATCACTGTATCCGTCGGCTGGTAGCCCACTTTTTCATAGACTGCGTTGATGTCCACGGTGGGGAATTCACTGCACAGGTCCTCATAACTGTACACGTTATAAATTTTCTCCAGGTCATGCTGATCCGCCGGAGAAAGCGACGCGGCAGACAGTTTCGCATCAAAATTGAACACCGCCTGCGCATCCCGCGCGGCCTGCGCCTCATCCCAGCCGCACAGGGTCAGCAGCGTCGTAATGTATTTCAGGTATGCCTGCTTCTGTGTATCGTTCCCGCCGGTATAAGTCTGCTTTGACAGCGGCGCGGAGGCCGGCACCAGATTCATGGAGTAGACATTGCTGTCCAGCGAATCGATCCCTACCCCGAAGCCCACAAACAGCCCCAGCGCGAGCTTGGTTCCCCCCAGCAATTCCGTTGTCTGCAAATCCTCCAGGTTGTCGATGGCGTCAATGGCGGCAAGGTCCGGCTTGATCGGATCGTAGCCCGCCGCATTCCGCGCATCCATATCCATGATGTTATCGTACAGGATCTTGATCTTTTCCTGCGGGGAGCCGGGTTCCGGGTCGCTGTTGACGGCATCCGCGATCACCTCTGCGATTTGCTCATCCACAAGGTTGATCACATCATCAATCGTCCCCGCGCTGGACTGGCCGTCCTGGATGGTCAGGGTCTCCAGCTCGCCCTTGTTTACGGTGGAATAGAAGCTGTCTTTCAGATTGGTGCCGTACAGCGTGAATACGCGGTCGATCCACAGCTCCAGCTGCTGCTCCGTCACGGGTTCATCCGGGGAAAATTTCCCTGGCGCGGTCCCTTCCACGATCCCCGCTTCCAATGCAGGCTCCAGCTCCGCTTCTGCCCATTTCGGGATGTCGGTAAAATCCTCCCTGGGGATCGCCCGCCGCAGATTATTTCCCTTTAATTCCGGGAACCCGCCAAAGGCGCGGGTCAGCATGATCAGCGCTTCCGCACGGGTGACCGGCTGTTCCTCGTGCAGCTGCCCGTCTCCATATCCTTTGATAATGTCAGATTTCGGCGCATCCGGGCGGTAATCATCCGCAGCTGTCAGGAGCATTTCTACCGCCTCGCCGCGCGTTGCGTATTCCTCCTGCGCTGGTGCGGCCCATGCCGTGGTTGTTGTTACCATCACAGCGGCTAAAAACACCGCCAGCCATTGTCTCAGTCTCATCATCGTTCCTCCCCCTAAAAAATTTATTTGTACAGCACGACTGCTGATACAGACCGGACAGTTTCACCGACTCCGCCCACATGGCGCTGCATATCTACAATTTGCCGACCCTGTTTTTGCAGGTGTACTAAAACTGCGTTGGTCAGTACGGAAACTTTCTTCTGTGAAATGATCCCTACTTCAAACGCGCCTGCGTGGATCAAGCCGTCTGACGGCTGGATATTCATATCCTCGATTGCTTTTTCAAGCGTCCGCTCCATTTTTTCTTCCAACGTTTTATCTGAACCAAATAGGGCCATGCTTTCATCCCCTAATAATATATTTATTTGGCAACGCAAAACCAGACAGATCTACCTCTGTATGCCGTGAGTTTATTCCATCTCAACACGCCAGCCATTCCGTCCGGCGCACAGCTCCTTACGCCTACTACTATACCGAAACATTTTGCTGTTTCAAGAGAAATTACAAACATGGTCAATTTTCCTACAAACTTGGTAAGCTCGCACCCTTGACGGAAGGAGGAGTCCCCGTTACTCTTAAAATGGGAAATACATGAGACTGGAGGGCAGACTGGATGAGACGTTGGATCACGCGGGGCACGGCGACGATTATGGTTCTGCTCCTGTGCGGATTTTTCGCAGCGGCGCTGCGGTTCTTTACCCAGCCCATGACGGAACAAACTTTTGACCTGTCCGTGGAAACAGTCCGGTGGGAGGTCTATACCCAGGAGGGGCAGCGGCGGACAGACCTGCTGCCGGATGGGGACGCCGGCTATACGGGCCTCTCCGCGCCGGGGTAGACCTTTTACTTTTCCCGGATTTTGACCGAGGAGGTGGAAAGCCCCGTTTTATATGTGGATACGGTCAACCGCAGTGTGGCGGTGTTTCTGGACGGGGAGCGCCTCTACACGGACTGTCCGGAGCAATCCGGCAGGGTGGGAGAGCTGACGCTGCCCATGCTGGGCTGGGACCGGCTGGAGCCGTTGGAGATCTCCCTGCCCTCGGACTATCTGGGCAAAACCCTGACCATCGCCCAGTCCACCGGCCTGGGGGAAAAGCAGATCCCGGAAATGGAACCTACGGTCTACCCTTCGCCGGTGTGGGTGAGCTGCGGCTACGCCTATGAGAGCAGGATCATCGCGGAGAGCTTCCAGACTGCCATCCCCGCGGCCCTCTGCTTTGTGCTGGGGCTTCTGCTCTCCGCCGCGTTTTTATGGCAGGGCTTCCGGGGCCGGTGGGATGTGGGACTGCTGATCTTCACTCTGGCGGCCTTTTCCCTCATGCTGGCCCGGTTGGGCAGCGCCAGCTTCCTGACCCACTACTTTCCCTTCCCGCAAACGGACGTCAACGCCCTGAGCCGTACCCTGTGCCTGACCGCCCTGCTGGTCTTCCTGGGAGAAAGGGGCAGCGGGCGGCTGCGCTGGCTTTTGTGGGGGGCGGCGGCGGTCCACGGGGTCCTCGCCCTGCCAGGGCGGGCCTCCGCCGCCTCTGTCCTGACCTCCGTCTCGGAGTACGCCGGCCTGCTGGGCCTGCTAGCCGCCGCCGTCCTCTCCCTGGTCTGGAGAAAGCGGGGGAACGGCTTCTACCGCTTGTTCGCACCGCTGCTCCTGGCAGCCCTGGGACTGGGGGCGGCAGTCTGCGGCGTCCGCGCCGTGGCCGATCCCGCATGGGGGCGTGAGCTGATGTTCCATCTCCGGACCGGCTTCCAAAATGGCCTGCCCCGCTTCCTGCTGTGGTCGTGGTCCGCACTGACCATGGCCGCCGGCATCCTGGCCGCCTTCATGGACCTGTTCCGGCGGGAATCCCAGCGCCGCACCGAGGAGCGGCTTCTCCTCCAACGTGGGGAACTGATCCGGGAAAACTATGAAAATCTTCGGAAGCACAATGAGGAGATCCAGACTCTTCGCCACGACCTGCGGCATCATGTCACCGCCCTCCAGGGCCTGTGCCGGGAGGGAGATATGGAGGAAATTCAGAGGTACCTGGAGTCCCTCTCCCAGCGGCCCGAGCTGAACCGGATCAGCGGCTATACCGTCCACCCGGCGGTGGACGCCGTACTGACGGCTATGCTGGCCCGGGGCGCGGAGGCGGGGGTATGCGCCGAGGCAAAGGTGGATCTGCCGCCTGAGCTTCCCATCCCCAACAGCGACCTTTGCCCCCTGCTGATGAACTTGTTGGAAAACGCCCTGGAGGCCAACGAAAAAGCCCCCGAGGGGGCGGAAAAGTGGCTCCGGGTGACCCTGCACATCCGTAAATATCTGTATGTGGGTGTGGAGAATGCCCGGTTCGCCCCGGTGGACTTCGACCCGGAGGAGGGGCTGTACCGCTCTACCAAGTCCGGTGTCCTCCACGGTATGGGGCTCAAGTCCGCCCGGGCCACCGCCCGGAAGTATCACAGTGAGCTGGTCCTGAAAGCCGCCGAGGACTCCTTTTCCGCCAGTACCGCCCTGCTGCTGCCTGAGACAGAATCATAGAAAAACTCCGCTGCTTCCTTGTGGGATGCAGCGGAGTTTTCATTTCAGAGATTCCACATAGCGGGCCATAAGGTCGGGATAGTACCGGCGGCTGACGGGAATGGATTCGCCTGTGTCCAGTGTCAGGGTGTCCCGCTCCACCCGCGCCACGTGGCGCAGATTGACCAGATAGCTGAAATGGTTCAGGCAGAAGCCCTGCGTTTGAAAATCCTCTTTCAGCTTGGAAAGGGGGACGGCGTACTCGATCCGCCCCTCTTTGGTGTGGATGGCGGTCTTTCGTCCGGCGATCTCCAGATAGGTGATCTCATCCAGAGGAATGAGCCGACCGCCCACACGCAGCACCGGTCGTTTTTGCTGGATATGTCTTTGCCGCCAGTCCCAATCCAGAGCGGCGGCCAGCCGCGCCTCATCCACCGGCTTGAGCAGGTATTCCAGCGGGTAGGTGGGGAAGCTGTCCAGGGCGAAGCCGGGGTGGTCCGTGATGTAGATGATAGAGGCGCCCACTTGGTGCTCCCGCAGGAAGCGGGCCAGCTCCACGCCGTTGTCCCCGTCCAGCTGGATGTCCAGCAGCAGGAGCTGGTAGGCGTCCGGGTCTCCCGCCAGCCGCTCTATGAGCGGAGGGGCGGTGTGGAACACGTCGATGTCATAGTCCCGGCCCTGGACATGGCCTTTTCCCTCCAGCACACGGCAGGCGGCTGTTTTATTTTGTTCTGCGGTGCGCGGGTCATCTTCGCAAACGGCGATGCGGTACATGAGCTCACCTCTGGGTATGTGGATTTTCACCGTCATTATACCATGCCTGTTTCCCCATGACCAGCTATGTGGGGCGCCTTTTTCATACTTGAGGGAGTTCCGATTGTTTTTTTGTTTCATGTTCCGCAAATTCTGATCCGTGGGTTGAGGAAAAACGCCCCCGCCCTTTATCGTTCCCATGCGGTACTTGTAAAAGGCATGGGGGTGTTTTTGACCACAGTTTTAGCCACAGTGCGGTGTGGAATACATGGAAACAACGCCTCCAAAGAGTGACGGAAAGCAAATGAACCGGAGCGGAAACGGTAAAAAACAAACCGAAATTATACAAAAAACTTTTCTTCAACTCTTTGTATAGGCGATGTAGATTTTATACCGTTTACAGACTTCCGTCCCCCTTGTTTCCGCCAAGTTCACAGCCGTACTGATGGCCTTTTCCGTAGTACCAGCGGCCATAGCGATACCCGTAGTGGGGTGGACAGTTGGCGCAGTCGCCGTCACAGTGCCCATCATGCTTCTTTTTGCCCCTGCCGGCCAGCGCGGACCCCGCCGCGAAAGCAGCTAGCGCAGTGAATAGGCCCACTTTTTCTTTTTTGGGAGGATGTACTGGATCTGCTCGGGCTGTTCATAGGCAGCTGCCTCGTCATCGAACACGTCGATCTTCGCCTGCCGGGAGATTTTCTGGAAGGAGGCGTCGTCGATCGTCATGTAGATCTCTTCCAGCTGTTCCCGGTCAAAGGGCATGTCTGTCCGCTCCGCAATTTTACTCAGGGCAGACTCCTCCACCGTGCCCACCATTTCCAGCACCTGCTCCGGCGTAAAGCGGACACCGGCGGCCAGCGCCTTTTCCAGAAACTTTGCGGAAAAGGCTTCATCTTGGAAGGCCAGCTCCTGCGCCACCTCCCATAGCTCATCCGCCGGTCCGTAGTCGGACAGACGGTAGGTGTAGTTCTTCTGGGTGCTGGGCGACCAGTCGCAGAAGCTTCCGTAGTAATCATCCCAGGTCATCTGTTTCATAGCTGATACCTCATGCGGATCTCTTACGGCTCCGTCTCATAGGGCCAGGTATTGATACCACCGAATTCATAGATGTTTGTGTAGCCCAAGTCAGCCAGAGCAGAGGACGCGGTCTTGCTGCGGTTTCCACTGCGGCAGTAGACCAGCACTGTGGAGTCCTTCTCAGGGATCACCTCGGCGGCGGTGGTTTCATCAATGGTTCCCACCGGCAGCAGCACGGCGCCGGGAATGTGGCCGCTGTCATACTCGTCCTGTTCCCGCACATCCAGGATGATGACCTCCTGGCTGTCCATCATCTCTTTGGCCTCTTCTTGGGTGATCTGCTGATAGGCACCGTCGGCGGCATTCCCGCCGCAACCGGTCAGCAGCAGGAGGGAGAGCAGCAGAGGTAAAATTCGTTTCATTTGAGTTCCTCCAGAAGTCCGGCGGCAAAGGCTTTGTGGCCCTGCGCTGTAAAGTGTACGCCGTCATAGGCCAGGGAAATGTTCCACGTTCCGGCATCTGCAAAGCGGATGCCCATTCGCTCCGCCAGGACTTGACAGAGTTGGGCGAAGGCATGGGAGTCATCAATGAGCTGCAGATTGGGAACCCATGCTCCTAGAGTTACTGACGGCGGTGCGATCAGGAGGATCTTCTTTCGATCCAAGGATATGCCGGAGAGGAACCTCTCCAGCCTTTCAGCGGCTTGCTCCGGGCTCCGTCTTCCTAGCATGATGATCAGCAGCTCTGTGTCAGCAGGGAAGGAAGGGGCAGAGAAGGGAATCTCCCGACCATTCTGTCCCATGTTACAGACAGTCCATCCAGTTTCTGTGGTTAGAATGTCCACCCATCGGCTGTCCGCATCATAGCGACCGCCGAAATAGCTCCGGGGATCATAGCCGTAGGTGTTGGAGTCACCAAAGCAGATGACCTTCATCGTCCTATTTCCTTTCTCTACAGATGACATGTTTTAGATAGTTTGGATGTGTTTTATCCAATATCCAAGGTCACTTGATGGCTTTTAGTTTTCTCAGAATTACTTCATCTGCTGGGCAGAAGTCATATCCGTCGATTTCATCTACTTTGATCCAGCGGATATCATTATGCTCCAACTTTTGGGGAGTCCCTTCGCGAATAGACGCATTAAATAAGGTCAGGTGGACAGTCAGATCTGGATACTCGTGAACCACATCCATGAATACCTTTCCCACATCCGGTGTGATAGCAAGTTCCTCTGGGCACTCGCGCATCAGAGCCTGTTCCTTTGTTTCACCAGGTTCCACCTTACCGCCCACAAATTCCCACAGCAGCCCTCTTGCCTTATTGGACGGGCGCTGGCAAATCATAAACTTGTCCTGATCCCAGATCAGAGCTGCAACTACTTCAACCATCAGTTTCACCTGTTTCATCATCAAGCAGGTACCTATATATCCCTGTAGATTTTCAGCACGTATGTATTCAGTATATCTATATTCATAATGCTGGACAAGCATTTTTTCCCATTTGCTGTGAGAAAACTCGTGTTGGTTAGGGCCAGTATTCCATTTAACTGGAGATGTTTAGCAACTGTTTCGGTAACATGGATGCCTGCCTGGCATCAGATGGTGTCTGGAAATATCAGATTTGACGATGAGACATACTGTCCGCAAACACTTATGGAGTTGAACCTGAGAAGTGACAAATTCAAATTGCGGATCTGTTCAGTGGATGATCTGCAATGCTGTGATTAGAATGGGCCACAGGGTTCGCGAAAAAATACTGGAAGAAATAAAATAAGTCGGAGGGCACTTCACGCTGAAGTGCCCTCCGACCGTATTCTTTACATAGGGGCTATAGATTTTGTGACGTCTACTGAATTTCGCTTGTTTTATAGTTCTGATACTTCTGTGAAATACCGCTGGCAAAACAAAAAGGTTCTCAAAGATTCTCAGGGCCGGCAAGCAGCCTGAAGAGGTTTACCGAGTGAATACAGGATCGGGCTGAGGGATTGTATGGGCGTTGGAAAACAAACTCATACTATAAACAAAAATCGACAAAATAATGATATTTTCGACCTTATGTGATATTATGAGTTTAGCCCATTTTAATTACCCTATTTATGCGCTTTAAAATAAAGGAAAAGAAGGATATAGAAATGGCAGAAATCATGGGAACAGTCACCTCTATTAAAAGGTATCTTTCGCCAGAAAAGATTGAGTTAAAAATTTCTCCTGATATGGGCCCTGAAAACACAATAACGCTTCCACAGAATAGAAGGTATATTATCCCGGATTTTCAGCGGGAAATTCGGTGGGAAGAAAACAATTTAAGCATTTTGCTATCTGACCTGTCGTCAAGTTCACGATTCCTAGGGAATATTATTTTGACAATTGATCGAAATGGAAACTGCCAGATAATTGATGGACAGCAGAGAACAACAATATTACTCTTAATTATTGCATACATAAAAAGTAGATACCAAGACACGTTGGAGCCATTTACTCCGTGTTCCATTGAAAATCGAAGTTTTATTGGATTATCTGAATTGATGAACAATGGTTTTGATAACTCACTTCTGGAAAATCCAGCAATTATCGAAACAGATTACTATGGTCAGCGGCAGTCATTCATTGATTTATGGAAATGGTTAGAAAAGGAAGAATTGTTTACTACATCACATACTGCAAGAACAATTTTAGAAAATATTGAGAAATCTCGGGTAAATATTATTGCCAGTCATGAAGATGAAAGCAATTCAAGTATTCGATATTTTTTGGATGTCAACCTCAAAGGAGTTCGACTGGATACAGAGGACATTTTTAAGGCCCAAATTTTTTCTCTTAGTCTATCGGATGAGATGCTTCAACTCTGGAGAGAAAACAAAACCTCAATGTTGATCTTTAACCAAGCAAAGGTAAAGGGGGAGACAGATAAAAAAGGCAAAGAGCGTTACCCATTGATGAAAGTATACGAGCATTTTTTCTATTGTGATCTATTTAAAAGTAAACCGGAACTGGAACAGCAAAGACTGAAATTCGGAGAGGATTTCTCGATTAGTACCAATCTTCAATACGAAGGGAAGAAATTTTTTAAAGGAACCCATCTGGTAGAAATCTTAGGCGATATCAGCTACGTAAAGCAATCACTTCGTCGGTTGAAAAGAGCAATTGAGGTCATGAATGATATTGTATCTACTTCCGGACCGAGCGATAACTTTAAAAACTTATTTAGGTGTCAGCAAAAAATAGATAGCAATCAAGTCACGCTTGTATATGACTTTTTTCAAAGAATCCTTCTCGACAAGGAGATTGTCCCTAAAATTTTAGTACTTAAATACATTTTGGAATTTTTCGATGGTGCAGAACATCAAAAGCGAGACTATGATTCGGCTTATACTATTTTCGCAGCAGCATCTCTATTTATTCTCTTCGCTAGAAAAAAAGATGGCGAAATATTTTATAAAATTGTACAAGCAAAAGATTGGATTGGTAAACTTAACGAGTGGATAAAAACATTTGTAAGCGGTATTGAGTTGACAAAAGGGCGAATGAGGGCGGTCTATCGCTTTACAGAAGACGAAGAGGAGACGAGCAATATGTTTCAGTCTGTCCGTTGCAAAGCTTTAGCGATGCTCCATAATTACTTCGTCTTTAAAACTAATGCGGCTGGAGAAAAATATGTCAGTATAAATAATGGGGATGAACTTTTAAGTTATATTACCAATAAAGACACGTACACACTTGAACATTTCATTATTCCTAAAGGGAAAACGATACATATACAAACAGATCAAATTGACTTCCAATATACTTTTCCAAGCAAATGTGGAAGATATCGTGATTTTCTTTTTGATTATATTTTTATTCCAAAGGATCTCAATAATAATAAGGATTTTGGGCAGTTTTCGTTTACAACAAAGGTAAAAAGACTGGATGAATATAAAGATGAAATCCATTGTGACTATTCTTTATGTTATTTATCTATATTAAAAGAATCCAAGTTGTTTACTGAGTTCCCAAGATTAGAACAAATTAGCTTACCAGAGGAAGCCAAAGAATGTCTAGATCGGTACTTTGAAGAGAAATTCGAAGAGGATTTCTATGAATTCGCAAAGTCCTTGATCGCTAAGATAGATCTGATTCCCTGCTTATGAAAAGAAGAAAGGCTACGGCAAATACATCTGCCGTAGCCTCTCTTTATTCGAGATATACACTCGGATCAAAGTCCTCATCGCTATTTTCATAGTCAGTGCGCAGAATTGCAATGCCAGCGTCGGCGTACTCATTCATACGTTTTAAAAGGTCACTGCCATTATTGATTTCCGGGCAAAGGTGAGCAACCAATCCTTTGGCTACTGCAAAATTATCTTTGTCCACATTTCCCACCAAGCAAATGTCCAAACTTTTCGTCGCAGAATCTGGTGCGACACCAGCTCTCAGTGCAACCATGATCGCAAATGTGTATAGCTGATATTTTGTTGAAAAAATATGTTTTTCATCTACTAGGAGATCATAGAAAGGTCGGTTCTCAGATGTGGTTCGGATATGGGTAGAAGGATTTATTGAAAAGAATTCTTGTTCTGCCATTTTTCAATATACCTCCTTGCTTGCAATCACCGTCTTGGGCCAGGTTTCATCACTGTGATTTTCCAGCTTGTACACAGTCTTGACATAAGGTTTCAGCTCATTTTGATACTTCTCAGTCAGGTCACCGGTGGAGACCATAAAAATCACCTGCTTGCCCATATGCGGCAAAAAGCGGGTGATTGCAGCACGATGTTCATCCGAAAACAGGCCAAGGGGGTTATCAATGATAACCGGTGCGGCAAAGTTGGAGGAGCGGTTCAAGCCGGCAATGTAAGAAAGGCTAATCACCTTAGACTGACCGGTTGAAGGATTCAGTGTGCGGCCGGGCTCAATCTGATAGGTTTCGCCGTTTGTAAGTTCGAGCAACAGACTATAATCCTTAGAAATCTTAATGCCTTTGTACTTTTTGGGAGCATTCGTAATTTTCAAGAAAACCTCAGTGGCGTACTTTTCCACAGAAGCACGTTTCTCTTCCAGAAGACGATTTCGATACTCACTGAAAACCTTTTCCAACGCGATTGTATTTTCTAATTTCTTCTGACACAAAGCTCCCTCTTTGTCCAGCTGACTAAGTTCCGCAAGTTTTTCCTCCAATTGAGCAAGTTTTTCTTGGTCTTGCTCTAATAGAACCAGTGTCCGCGTGCGACGCGTTTCTGCCTCCTGTTTTTTTGCCTCTGTGTTAGCAATGTTTTGGATGATGCGTTCTCCCGCTTCTTCATTAAAGGAACCAATATCTTTTCGTAGGTGCTCAAATTCTTCCCTTTTGGCAGAACGCTCCTTATCTTTTTTCCAGATCTCCTCGCACAGAGAAAAGTAGGCGGCACGTGTCTCAAATCCATGTGCTTGGTATTGCGCGCAGGTATTAAATAAGGTGTGACGCTCCTTTTCAACGAGAACGGCATCGTCTGTAATCAAATGATCGCGAATGAATGCCTGAATCTTTTCTTTACGGGAATCTGTCATTGGTTCGCCGCATATGCAGATAGGCTGCTCTATAAGACGAACCAGGTACTCTTTCACCGGCTCAGTGATGTGATATCCTGCCGGCTCGGCAGGAGTATCCTGCTGTATTTTTGCAAAAATAGAAGCTGCCAACATGAGGGTGGCATTCTTTTGAAAACACTCAGATTGTTCCCCTCTGACACGTTTCAAGTCTTCCGTGAGCTGCTTGATTTCTTCAGACAATTTCTGCTTTTGAGTGACCTTTTCAGAAATTTCTTTGAAATCCTTTAGTTTATCTTCATCCTTTTGAATCTGTTCGTTAGCAGCATTGATTTCTCGCTCATACTGCTCCAACAAGGCTTCCTGCTCAGCAACTTTCTGGTCCGCTTCTTCCTTTTGCTGCAAAATATCTTGATACTTATTTTGGGTATGAATCCAAGCATCCCGAATTTTCTCAAACTCTTTTTTCAGTAAGTGAAGATCTTCTACGGCATTGTCAATTTCTTTAATGCCAAGCACACGAGCAATGGCATCTTTATATTGACTTCCACTGGCTGTACTATAGTCGTTGATTTTTTCGCCGTCAAAGAAGAAGTACTGCGAGGCGTCTTCATGTACAAGGGAATTGATAAAGTCGGCTTTCTCATCTTCGTCACTGCTTAACGGAACACCATTTTTGATCAACTCCAACGTGCATTTAAAATCTTTGCTGCTTGGAGTGGCATCCAGTTTCCCACGCAAATCAATGGCACGAGAGATCTCAATCTTATCCTGGCCGTTTTCAATAAACAGAGAAACTTCAGTATGATAAGATTTCTCCGATTGCGCATTTACATTGATGAGATCTTTGAGATCATCACTGTCTTTAGGACCATATAAGCAGAATAAAATTGCTGAAAAAAAACAAGATTTTCCCACATCATTATCAGCATAAAGGATGCTGATGTTCCGTTCGCCCTCTATAGGGAAATCAAAGATACTTTCCCCATAGTAGGCGCGGTAGTTATTTATGCGAAGAGAATTGAAAATCATTGATCCGAACCCTCCTGCTCGCTCATCTCAGCAATAATCTGTCTGATAGGCCCACGAGTATGACGGCTTTTTTGATACACATGGTCTTTTTCTACCTGCAGAATTTCCTCTACGACTCTAGCATCAATATGATGTCCTTCAGCAACATTAACAAGCAATGGATCCATCGTTTGGCCGACCTCCTTAAAAATCATACGGATTTAGCCTCCGCTGAGATAAAAACTGATCAAGTTTTTGACGTTCTTGAATTCCATTGATGGCGTCTTCTACCATTAAGTTGATTCGCCGATATTGTGCGTCAATCATGGACAATGCCAGACGGCGCTCATCATCATTGGTTCGGGCAGAAAGGATAGGATAGAGCAGATAGTCGTAAATCCAGGCAGATGTTTTTCCCGGGGCGACCCGAAGAACACGGCCTCTGCGTTGAATAAATTGACGTTCGGAGGTCGAAGAACTGATGAACACAGCAACATCACAAGCAGGGATATCGATACCTTCATCTAAGCATCCGACGGCCAGTAAAGTTTTACGGATTCCCTGCCGAAACTCCTTCAGGATCGTTGGACGTTCTTTTTGCGCGTCCAACTCACCAGTATATTTGAAATAGTATTTGCCCATGTGGTCTAACTCTTGTCCAATTTCATCCAAATGGTGCAAGTCATCCCCGTAAATAAGAACACGTGCAGTAGGAGGGATTTCATCAAAGATTGTCTGCAGAGTTTGCGCCTTTTGATCGTTTTTCTTGAGTAGTTTGGCACGGTCGCGGTAACGGCCTTCTATGCGTTGGCGCAATCTGAGTTGCGCCTTTTCGTTGCCCTCCTGTTCCAGTGTGTGCTGGAGCTGTAGGATTTCCCTTGAAAATGTTTTATACAATTCCCAATCATCTTCCGGCATCGCGCATGGGAGAATCCTGTATTGGTATTCTACCAAGTAGTGCTCACGTTGTGCATCCTTGATTGAGAATTCAAAAGTGTTTTGATGATAGAAATCCAAAATCTTTTCGGAACCGATCTCATCAAAATTCCGGCGTGGAGTAGCACTAAGGCCAATGCGGTATGCTGGATTCAATTCCATCAAACACTGAGATTTTGGAGCACCCATATTGTGGACTTCGTCGCAGATCATGGCAAATTGTTCCGACTTCGCCAATCTCCACTTTGACATGTAGTAATCACCCTGCGCAGAGTCATAGGTAGAAATGACTACCACTTGTTCCGGGAAGCGTGCTTGTGTAAGGGATTTCAGTAGTTCTTTGTGTCCACGATAAGGAGATCCACACTTAATAATGGATACATCAGGATAAAACAAGCGAACATCTGCTTCCCACTGTTCTACAAGTTCCAGGCTGGGAACACAAATCAGAAGGAGTTTCCAGGTGTCAATTTGGCTAATCGCATACATGGCCGCTTTGGTTTTGCCAGAACCAGTTGCCATCATAAAAAGGCAGGAAAAGTCTTTTTGCAGAAAAGCGTTTTTAGCGTCTTCCTGGCAAGAACGTGGTTTGAAGTTGGGATGGATTCCGGCAGATATGCGATAGATGTAATCAATGGGATGTTCCGGTGCATTTTGAATTAACTTCAAGCGAGAGGCTTTGGGAAAGTCAAATGTTACAACATTCCCAGCGGTTCCATTCCACAACCTTTCAAAGCGCTGAATTTTCTGCTCTACACGAGATTGCAATATTGGAATCCAACTTTGGGAGACCTCAAAAGACTCCTCGTTGTTGATCCATCCTCCGAGTGTTTCGTTTACGGACCCTAAGAAGGAGATTGCATTTCCATCTGCATCCTTAAAGATGCCAAATTTTTCGTGAAATAATCGATATGCGTCTGGGGCCTTTGAATCCTTACGAAGGCATACTTTAATGTCCAACCGATTATTTTTGATAAGCCAGCAGAGATTCTTGATGTTGGAAATATTTAAATCAATGAGTTCCTGGGTAACAGGGGCAATTTTATCCTCTAACAATTGGCGAATATCATAGCCGAGGGCAATTTGGCGTTCATCTTCCGGGCTTACATTCACACTGCAGACAATGCGCATCCGCCCGCCGTTTTGAATAAAGGGATACAAACCATTAGTAATATAGCAAAAGATGGAGGAGTGAAAGTATCCGACAGCGCGGCAATATTCAACACTTTCTTCCATGCAGGGAACATAGAATTCTTTAATTAGATCATTTTCACCACTCCAGTAAGTATCTTGAAAAGACACTGTACGTAGACTCATGGCATTATCCCCTTCCAGAAGATTATATCATGACAGCTCTTTCAGAAACGCTTCCACCTGGTCAACGGTATTTTCCGTAGATAATGAAATGCGCAAAACCTTGGACACAGCATCTCCCTTACCGATTGCCTGCAAAACATGGGAAGGCATGCCAGCAGTGCAAGCAGACCCCGTAGAAACTGCAAATTTTGCACTAATTCGTTTCACAAAGCGCTCGTTGTCAAAATCGTCCAGGTTTACGATCAAGCTAATAACACCTGGAAGATGATGTTCTGAATCGCCTAAAAGTTCCAGATGTTCGTTGGATGCAATGATCTTTTTGGCTGCCTGTTCCAGTTCCTGAATGTAGGTCATCTGCTGCTGTTGGTTTGCAATGGCCAACTCGGCGGCTTTTCCAAAGCCAACAATGTTGTGAACCGCCAACGTACCAGCACGTAGACCGTGCTCTTGCTCACCGCCGTGCATAAAAGCACTCAGTGGAGGAAGACCATAATCATCTCCGCGAATATAAGCGGCCCCCACGCCCTTTGGCCCGTGGAACTTGTGAGCGGATAGGGAAAGAAAATCTACCTTTGTTTGTTCAACATTGATGGGCAGTTTCCCAGCGATTTGTGTGGCATCAGCATGAAGCAGCACGTGATGATTGTGTGCAACAGTAGACAAAGTGTCCATATCGTTTAGGGAACCAATTTCGTTGTTCGCCCATATAAAGGACGCCAAGGTGGTTGTGGGACGTATAGCCTGTTCAAACGACTCTGGGGTCACCTGGCCAAACTTGTTTACATCCAAGAAGGTGACCTCATAACCGCGATCCACTTTGGGGACCTTTCCAAATAGCGAAAAAGTTGCATCCTGGTTGGAATAAATATCACCGTTCAAAAAGCGACAAGTGTTCAATGTAGCGTGGTGCTCCACTTTGGATGTAATAATATGGTTGCCTTTTTTTTCGTAGTATTTTTTGTAGTCTGCCACACCTTTGATAATCATATTGCTACTTTCTGTGGAACCACAGGTGAATACAATTTCTTCCGGTTTGGCATGGATTAACTTAGCAACCCAGTTTCGGCTGTTTTCCACAGCATCAGCAGCATGGGCGGCCAGCAGATAGTACTTGCTGGAAGGATTCCCATACTCTTCTTGTAAATAAGGGCGCATCGCCTCAAACACTTCCTGAGCGATAGGGGATGTGGCACTGTTGTCAAAATAAATCATACGGTATCACCAACCCCAAGGGTTTCCAGCACATATTTATCCAGGTCGCCAGCGTGCTTATAGTGGGATTCCAAAAGAATCGCCCCACGATCTATATGGGCTTTGATATATTTGGGAAAGTATTCCTCATTGCTTAAATGACGACCTTCTGCCTGCTCAATTAGAACTTTGAAGTAATCGTCATATTCCCCAGTAATCGTTTGACGATTGAGTTCAAGTCCCTCGTTGTCACTACTGAACGATGTGATTTTGCCCTGTTCTTTTAAAGACCAGGCAATTGCATGCTTGACCAGTGTGTACGGCTTTAAAGAGGTGCTTTTTCCGATCTCCGCAAAAATTTGTTGCGTTTTTTGGGAAGTTTTTAGTTTAAAAATCATGCCTTTGTCCCCTTAAAATAACCCGGTTTTACGGAGGTGCATCCCTGCTCCACATTGTACTCAAGGAGATACTCGTGTGCAATGTGAGGCTGGATGATTGCGCGATATGAGCCCACCACCTCTTCGTCGGTGGAAAGAATGATGACCTGACCGCTGATGTTTGGGAAAAACACGGCGGAAATCTGTTCGCGGTGTTCTGTGTCGATTCGCGCAAAAGGCGTATCGATAATGAATGGAACAGCCTGATTAGATGTTTTGATGATCGCCCAGTACAGAGAGAGAATGAAGACCTGCTTTTCGCCTTTGGATAGCTGGTTGAGTTCCACGCGATTGTATAGTGGAAGTTCTATATCGTCCTGAAAAGAGATTTGATCCGTGACAATTTTTCCGGAAAAATACCGACGTAAATCATCGATAGAGTCATTTGTCAATAGATGTGCGGCTTCTTTAAGTCCAGCACTCCCCAGTCGTTTTTCTAAGGCATCCAACCCGATGTTGTTGGCTAAGAGGAGCAAGTCGCGCGTTATATAGGTCTGCTTCTTATATAGGTTTACGTTGAAATTATCATCCAGTTCAATAAGCTGTACAAAGTTTTCTTTGCGGATGATTTTATTAAACATCTCCAGTGTCAGGGATTCAATTTGGTGGAATTTCTCCTTCGTTACATCGGAAATCATGCGCTGCATAACTTGACTGATACGGCTGGTAAACTCATGTGCAGTACGGTCTTTTGCTTTGGCCAGCAATGCTTTGCGCAAGCGGTCAACCAGAGCCTTTTGATTGGTGATTGTTGTTCCCAATTCCGCAATTTGTTTGTCCAGAGTTTCCAGACTATCCTCGTAAGCAGCAATGCGTTCGGTAAGGAATTTCACTCTTTCAAAGTAAGCAGCGGCGTCCACAGAAGGTAATGCCTCTCGAATTTTTTTGCTGATCTCTTCGTATTTTTGAGAAGCTTTTTTCTTGTCTGCGATGGCTTTGATCAATTGAGGAGCTTCTGCTTCAGCAAAATGCTGTGTTCTGACAATGTCGCTGACAACCTGGCTTTCCTGTTCCTGCGATAGATCGTGGATGGAAGTAAAACATTCCAGAGGAAAAGCAGGCAACGCTTTTTCTGCAATTCCGTTGGAAATTGTCTGTGCCAATGCCGGAACCTGTGCAACATTACAAATAGACTCCTGTTCTAAGACATCCTGAATGGTCTGGAAATCCAGCAGATCACAGATGGTATGATACTGACGAACCGCTTGTTCATCTTTAAGCTGCTTATAGGCAACGGCGGCAAGATCTTTTGTAATGTAAAGCGGCATCATAGATTCTACAAACTCTCGGATTCGCTTCGCTTTATCACTCTTTACACGATCTTGCGTTGCGCGCTGTGCTTCAAGCCGCTCTTGTTCTTGTGTGGTCACCCCCCCAGAACGCTTAAACTGACGATCAAGAGATTCTTTTTCCTCCTGAGCAGAGAGCAGTTGCGCAGCTAACTGCTGCTTTTGCGATTCCCAGTCCGTGCTTCTGGTCGTATAAGCAGAGAGGTTGGCCTCTTCTTGCTCCACCAGTTTGGCAACCTCATCGTAATCTTCGTTACCTTCTTCTGCCCCAATATAGGAATCACAGAATTTCTGTATAATATTGAAAGTGTCGTAACCACTTAAAGTCAGAACCGCATTTTTGATATAGTTACTGTAGTTTCCTGTTGCAAAAAAATCACCAATTTCTTCGCCGTCGAAAAAGAAAAAATCAAACAGGTTGGGGGAGATGATTGAGAACAAATAATTCTGAAAAAAGTCCAGATTTTTGTCGGCAAGGAGCTGATGATCTTTATATACGGTATAGCTTTCCTGGAGACGTTTTTCGATAAAGGACCATTCGCGACGGATAGTATACAGCGTGTGTACACGATCCGTTGGCAGATCAATTTCCACTTCGACATAGGCCTTCACATTGTCAGACAAAAACGCATCGTGGTTAATTAACTCTTTGATCCGCGCGGTATAACGGTTGTTTTTGTCTTGAAAACGGAAACACTGGGGCCCATATAAAGCCAGTTTGATGGCGGTAAAAAAAGAGGTCTTGCCGGCACCGTTGTTTCCACCAATTAGAATAATATTTTGCTCATCGTGGGTATCCAAGGAGATCGTATTTTCCCCCACATAAGAGCTGAAATTATAGAGAGTCACTCTGTTGATCTTCATTCCGGGTTCCTTCCTGCACATTCACCAATTCAGCCTCCTGAAGCCATTGCTGCGTAACAGCTTTCCGGAGGGAGTCGCGAAGAATGCGGGTGTTAGAGAAAAATTTGGTTTTGTTTGTTCTAAAAATCATGCTCTTCATCAGGTCCATAGGAACCAAGAATTCATCCGCATATATTTCTAGTTTTTTACATGTTTCTTCATCAAAGACAGGATGCTTCAATTCATCCCAAGGCAAGCGTTCTCCCATCTCGTCGTAATAGAGGTTTACCAGTACACGGCAACTCAGATCCTGCTCTTCATCCCAAATGCGGTCAATCGCACGAAGCTCATCGATAGTGATAAGTTCATAGTTCATCTGCTTCTGTGTTTGCAGAAGACGACGCAAAATCATTTGGCGAGCCTCCCAGGTAAACGGGCCAAAGCCAAGCTGATTCTGGGAGGTGCGATATACGCTTCCATCACGGCGCTTTTTTTCACGATACTCAGGTACATCACGAATACTCATGAGCCATTTTCTGAATTCGGCCAGTGGAATCAATTCGCGGTGACCAGAGCGGATGAAACCATTCAAAGATCGATCTTCCTGCACAACCGTACAAATCCAGCACCCAAATCTAGACTGACCACAAGACTGCTGCTGATCGTCTTTGGAAGAATATCCTGCAAATGGGCACTCGCCACTGTCTGCATCGGAATACAATTCAATTAACTGAGAATTATCTCCCCCCCAAGCATTCTTTCGATTATTAGACATCAAAATGTCCCAGACATCGTCGGTAGATAAGGAAACGATAGGGGGATACACATAGGCTTCTTTGATTGTCTCGTGGCGATTCAAAAGCCGATCTGCCAATTCTCTGCCTTCGATGCGGCGCTTTCTGGCAGCGCTTTCGGCTTTACGCACGCCCAGAATAAAAACGATTTCTGTATGTTGTTCCTTAATGATATTTTCTACAAACTGTCCACTGGGCGCAATCTTCAAACGGTCGGTACACCAACGGAATGTGCCGTTTAGACGCGGTGTCGGAAAGCCTCTGCCAATTACATTGGACCAGAAAGAAGTGTCCGAATCTGGAGTTACCTTATTAACAGAGAGTGGTAAATGATCCCGTTTGGCTGCTTCTCGCAATAATTGAAGCATGTTATCTAAGTAGATTTTAATCAGTGGGTTTTCCACAAGCGTATCCGAGGAGACGATATAGACTGTTTTGTGTCGTTCCTCGGGGCGTAAATTCTTCAGCATCTGGTATACCAAATGCACAACAACTGTAGAGTCTTTTCCGCCACTGTATCCAATAACCCAAGGGCGTTTATCAGATTTGTATACATACTTTATTTCTTCAAGTAGGCCCTCGACCAAAGGCTTCCCATTGTATTCTTTCATGTATGCCCTTTGCTCCCTTTAGAAGTCTTTGGGTCGTATGGGAACACGGATTAGATTTCTCATCACAGAGAAAGCAATATCCTTTCCAATACTACACCATTTTTTAGTATATCATTTTGCCGAAAAAAAATCCACCTTGTCAGGACGAAAAACTACACTTTCCCTCTGCACCATTAAATTAGTGAAAACCTCTTGCAATTCCTTTGGAATAGAGTTAACACAACACAAATACTTTTCAAAGGAAGTTACGAGGTGGAAGACATGGTTTTCAAAAATGAAGAAATAACCATAATTCGAGAATTTCAGTCCAGAAAGGAGGGCCTAAGGTACTTGCAAAAACTGCCTTTAGAGCATAAAATCGATCTTTCAAAAAACTTGATTTTAAACTGTATAGAAACCTTTGGCGATCAGCAAGTATACATTTCCTTTTCTGGAGGAAAAGATTCGACCGTTCTATCATCACTTGTGTGTAGCTTAAAACCGAATATTCTACATTTATTTTCGGATACGGGATGGGAATATCCAGAGACTATTTCTTTTGTTGAAGAAGAAAGGCGGAGAGGGAAAAATATTGTTTCCGTGTATCCGATTTGTAGAGATGGTTCTATATGGACATTTGAACGCATAGTCGCAACCTACGGGTACCCATTGTTCTCCAAAGCAATTGCCAATGGAATACGGACATACCGACACGCCAAGACGCCAATAACAAAACAACATGCATTGGATTATTTAGAGCATATGTATCCTCAAGCTTTGTCCTATTTGGATTACAATATTTCTGCCCTGTGTTGTGAAAAGCTGAAGAAATCGCCTTTGAAGCGCATGGCAAGGCAGATGCAAATGCAATGTAGCATTATTGGAACGTTGGAAGAAGAAAGCCAAATTCGAAAAAGAGATTGGTTTACCTATGGTTCTAATATGGCTATGTTTTGATCGATAGAGAAGTAGCAGTACATGAAGAAAAGGCGGATGTGGTCCGCAGCATCTTTGACGCTTATCTCGCCGGAGCCAGCCTGGGCAAGATCGTAGATTTGTTGTTCAAAAGAGGAGTGGCCTCTCCAACCGGAAAAGCAAAGTGGACGAGAGCGGCCATAGATAAGCTTCTGGCGAACAAAAAGTATATCCCCATGGTTGGTGTTAAGGTATACATGGACGCTCAGTTTGAGAAGGCTCGGCGTTGCAACGTGGATTATGAGAAAGCCGGACATCCTCGAAAGGCAGTCAGATACCAATCCCCTTCATTTGTGGCCAGATGAGACTATACAGAACCCATTTCTCCTGTTATACTGTTAAAAAAGGAGAATGGGTTATGAGCGAGAATGAACTTCATGAGCGCTACATACGCCTGGCGTTTCAATATGAGTCCGCCATGGATGCCCTTCTGACCAGAGGTCTGGTCGATGAGGAAGCAGCCAGCGCTGCAAAAGAGAGATTCTATGATACGCTGAATGAGGAAAAGCTGTGGACCACGCAAAAAATCAGGGACTATCATGAGACCATCAGCCTGTATATGAGAACGCTGGCCCATGATGGAATGCTCTCGCTGACAGAACTGGTGCGACAGTATTCTGATGAATCTCCGAGCTATGTGATCCAAAGCTGGATGCGCAGCCGGAACACATTGGACTTTCTCCGCCAGTGGGAATTGGAGCAGAACGCGGAGTTCGACGACCAGGCATGTGCGGAGCTGATCCACCAAGGGCATCATACCACCTCGCTGACCATTACGCCGACTTTGCGGGTCCGAAGGACTCACGCTGTCGGGCTCCATGTCAAACAGGGCAAAGGCGGTGGCGTGAATGCTTACCCGGAAATTGCGGCGGATTTTCGGTTGTGGCTCGATCCGAAGGAGCGGTTGGCACTGATTCGGTCAGCGCAATAGACGAAACTGGATTGTGCTTTATCTAGGGAGCAGTAATATTTTGCTTTCTAATCCGCCCTCATCTTTGAGAACAATGTCCTAGCTCATTTCCATTGCAAAAACAGAAATTGAACAAATCTTGTAAGAATTTGCTAAATATGATATGATGAGCAAAACAACGATGGAGTGACGGTTGATGGGCAAGATGGACAACCTTGAATTTGTGGATCTGCGGGAAGAACTGGAGAAAAACCATATTGCCTGGGATTCACCCGCCTGCTGCAGTTCCAAAGAAAGTAGCTACTCACTTCTGCGTGCACAGATGCAGGGAACTTTCCAGTTCAGCCGGGAGGGAGTTTGGATCAAAGATTTTGAACACGATAAAAAATGCCTTAGCCTGCTACATCTGGCAAAGCAAAAAAGCTGCGATCTGGTTCTGTTTCCTGAATACTGCATTTCTGACCAGGTTCTATGGGATATCGTTTCGGATGAAGCGCTGTGGCCGGAAAACCGGAAGCTGTGGGTTCTGCCATGTCAAGGGATGACAAAGGATCAGTTTCAAGCATTTATAGAGAATCTTTCGAAAAATAATCGTGTATTTCTGTTGGATACGGCCTGCACCTCCCGCAGAGTAACCTTCAATCATTTTGTCACCGTCCTGTTTTACTGCTTTCTGGGATATCAAGGTGATGCGTCCATCCTCTGCTTGGTTCCCCAACTGAAAACTCAACCCATGGGAGATCAGGATTGCCTCTGTGAGCAAGCAGGCATGGCTACTGGGAGTGTTGTATTTACATTGGAGCAACGCCTCCTGACTCTTCTCTGCGCGGATTCCATGAACAATGAGCTCACCTGGCAGAGATTGCAAGAGGAGGGGTTGCTAATGTCCGGCCTCACCATCCTGCATCCGCAACTGAACGGACACCCGAAGGACCAGGTGTTTTCTCGTCTTCGCTGGGAACTGTTCGAGCGGGGAACGCCCGGTGTTTATATTACCTGCAACTGGGCGGCAGGCACCACGCTTTCTTCCCCAGAATGTCAGGAGGCGGCAAAAACCATCGATCTGTCCTGGTCCTGTCTTTATCGAAAACATGCGGATGATATTTTTGAAAAATGGGAGCGAAACTATTCCCTGCGGCGGAACAACGAAGCACACGGACTATTCGGGACCATCATGAAGCCCAAACGGACAGAAGTGTGGTTCAGCCTATCACATGAGGAGGCGCTAGAGCTACGGATTCCAAATCTAGACTTCAATGGCTACGGAAAGCTAAGTGTGCCAGACATTCATGCCCAGGCACATCTCTGCTATGACCAAGGTACCCGGAATTGGGTGGAGCAGGCGGCCAAATCAGAAACCCTCCAGCAAAGAATTGATCGGATGTCTCAAGAACACTTGTATCTGCACCAAAACAGCCGTGCCATAGATAATCCATACCGTTTTCCACTGGATACGACGGAACGATGGGAAGCCGACCGCTTTTTTGCGTTAGCGCTGGAGGCTTCCCCAAACAACATCCTGGAAATCGACGAAAAGGAAAACTTAAGCGCTTGGACACTGCTTCTGAATGAGGGGGAGCAAGAAACCGCTGGCATTCTCTTAGAACAGCTTTTGTCCCTAATTGACATTCTTCAGGGCGAGCTCCCCCCTCAGTGCGCTCCGCTGAAAGCCCCGCATAGCTTTTGTTACCAATCGGCCCAGCCTGGTAGGCCCAGCATCAATTTGCAGACAAAGGAGCAGGGGGCTCTGGTGGCCTATGCACAGACAACGCCTCAAGCACAGCAACATATCAAGTTTTTAAGAGAGACAGAGTGTTGTGGGGATGAGGATTTGCTCCGTCAGTTTGTCCGTGTGTTTTATTATGGGCAATATATATTAGGAAAACCAGCAAACGGATTAGGTAATAGGGCCATATATCAGCCCACAGCCTCTTGAACCATAGGGGCGTTGAGCTCGATATATTCAGCCATGCGGCGGAACTCGTCAGCGTATTTGAATTTCACGCTAATATTGCCGCCCTCGTAAACTTTAATATAGTCAATGAGCTCGGCCAGAATTTCCCGTGTCAGTTTGTCGATGTTCTGATATTTGAGAAATGCTGCCAGGAAAGGACTTTCCGCATCCACGCCGTTTTCCAGTTGTTCCTGCTCGTCTGTCAGCGTCCGCAGAACATTATTTAGGGCCTCGGCTTGCCGCTCATAGTCCTCGCTCATGTGGCGGTAATCGTTGCGGGTGATTTCCCCGTCTTTCCAGTCTTGATAAAGGGCTTGCTTATATCGCATGATTTTAGCAAGCTCTTTTTCTTTTGCGGCGATGGCATCCTCCAGCCGCTTTGACTTGCTTTTTTTGAGGGGCGCGGAATTGATACGGAACACCAGCTCCGAATAGGCAACGGCCAAATGTACCTGTTGTTGAATTGCAAACAGGACGCCCGCCTCCAGACGGTCACTCTTGATGGAGTGCATGGTGCAAGCCTTTTTTGAAAGACTTTTATATGTTCCGCATTGGTAATAGACATAGATGCCCTTTGAAGCGATCCGGGACATCGCCCTGCCGCAGTCGGCGCATTTCAGAAAGCCGCTGAACAGGTAAAGCTGCTTTGCTTTTGGAGCTGTGCGCGTGTCGCGCTTGAGCAGGCCCTGCACCTTATCAAAGGTTTCCCGGTCAATTATGGCCTCGTGGGTATTTTCTACGATAAACCATTCTTCCTCCGGCACCCGCTCCTGGATATGAATTTTATAGCTTTTCACCCGTTGACGGCCCTGCACCATATCCCCCACATAGACACGGTTTTTCAAGATCGTGTCTATGGTAATCGTGCTCCACATAGGATTGCTTTGGGCGTTGGGAGCGTTGTATTTGAGCCCCTGCTGTTTCTTGTAGGCCGTGGGGCAAAGGACACCATGATCGTTCAGATAATAGGTAATCCCGCGCTTATTCATACCAGACAGAAACATGGAAAAAATGCTTTTGACTACTTCGGCGGCCTCCGGGTCAACCAGCAGGGCGTGCTTATCGCCGGGGGCTTTCACATATCCATACGGAGCATACGAGCCGATAAATTCACCGTTGCGGCGCTTCATATCAAACACTTGACGGATTTTCTTTGAGGTCTGGTAGCAGTATTGATCGTTCATTACGTTGGTAATGGGGACGATTATATTTGATACGCTGTCAGGGTTGCGGTAGCTGTCCACGCCCTCCGCCAAGCTGATAAAACGGACGTTGAGCCGGACGAAAAGATTTTCAATCAGGTTTCCGGCATCGGTATAGTTCCGGGAAAGACGGGACAGGTCTTTTACAATCACGCAGTTAATTCTGCCGCTGGATATATCGGACAGGAGCCGCTGAAAGTCCTCGCGGTTGGTGTCCGTACCTGTTTTTCCGTCATCCACATATACGTCCGCTTCCGCGCCCTCATAGAACTCATCCAGGTGGGCCTGGTGGTATTGTTCCAGGAGCCGCCGCTGGTTTACAACGCTGTTGCTTTCATCGCGGCCACGGAGTAAATCTTCTTTAGAAAGGCGAATGTATTTCCCTAATCTCCAGCGCATCACATTGTATGAAGTTGGGAAACTGGCGCTCATTGTCCCCCGGTTTGCTGTTCTTGCCATGTGTCCTCCTTCCTATCACATTACATCTATATTATACCTCTGCACCGGGGGTACAACAAGGATGACTCCACCTCTGGACAAAGTGTCTGGAAGTAGCGGATCGTTACAGTCCGCTTTTCTGCCGCAGGAAAAAGCCCGTCAGCAGTTCCTGGAGAGAGGGGCCGTCCTCGGCAAATTCCAGCTTGATGGCCATATCGCCATAGCGGAAACAATAGGGGTTTTTCAACTGTTCCAGCATACGAGCAGCTCGCTTTTCCAGCGGCAACGAATTATCAAAAACAAAACCGCTTGCGTCAACAAGCGTTTCCTTATCCACCGCGTCAAGATTGACGCTCTGCATCTTTTCAATCACTTGTGCGTTTAGCCTCACAGAAAACCTCCTTTGCAGTTATTCGCCAGTATTTCCAATGGTGAGCAGAAACGGCCAGCACCGCGAAAGTGCTGGCCGTCCGGCTAAATGGCTGCCTCTGGACACTTTGTCCAGAAGTCAGTAAGGGCTTTCCTCAAAGTGCTGCTGGG
>ERZ773258.140-NODE-140-length-89663-cov-7.316880_pt1 | contig 89663 bp, 88 predicted proteins | sample MGYA00511962_ERZ773258 | MGnify/ENA primary metagenome ERZ773258 (study PRJEB29015, sample SAMEA2737755) | human gut metagenome | biome: human gut; feature: human-associated habitat; material: faeces | place: China | collected 2012 ... | reverse complement strand
ATATTTCCTACCAGGGGCTCTTTTTTGTACTGTCCGCACAATCTGGGGCAGTTCAGTCGAGGAAGGTTTTTTATATTATCACAGATTTGAAGGCAGAGCACGCTTTTGAAATTTGATGAAATTGTACAAAAAATTCAAAAAAATTGTAAAGAATGTTTCTTTACAAAAAACGAAATAAATATTAAAATTTAGAAAACGAAATGAAATAAAATTTCTTTTCGTTCGAAGTAGAGGCCAAGATCTTATTTTAAGGAGTTGGAAAGATGAAACAGAAAATGACGAAGCTCTTTTGCTTGCTTGCGGCATTTACACTGACGATCAGCATGACCGCATGCGGAAATCCTGGCTCCGAATCACAAACTGACCCAGCAGCTGACGATGGAACAGTGGACCTGACGATCGGCCTCACAAGCCTTGGCTCAGAAACGCTTGACTATTCCATTCCGTCAGGATATACGAATGAGAACATCAGCCGTCTGCTATACACGGATTATATCGTGAGAGATGAGAATGGTGAGTATGATCCCGCCCTGGGAACGGCGGAGTCCTGGAGCCACAACGAGGACTCCACGGAATGGACGCTCACGCTCAAACAGGGAGTCCTGTGGCATGATGGGACTGAGATGACCTCTGAGGATATTGTCTTCGGCGTGGAAAGAATGAAACGGCCGGAGCTCAGCGCAGTGGTCACTGTGGGGCCGTTCTATGACGCACTGGAGTCTTGCACCGCGGTCGATACGTATACGGCGAAATTTGTCTTCAAGCAGGGCTTCCCGCTCTTTGAGTACTATATGCATTTTGTTCCCGCCATGCCCAAGGCATATATCGAATCTGCGGGAGAGGAAGCTTTTAATAACGCTCCTGTGGGCAATGGCCCCTGTAAGTTTGTCTCTCATGAATTGGGATCTTCTGTTGAGTTCGAGGCTTTTGAGGATTATTTCCTCGGAAAACCCTCCTTTGACAAGCTGACACTGCGCATTATCCCTGAGGCGTCTACCCTTGTCGCGGCCCTGAAAAATGGGGAGATCGATATGGCGACCGGAATTCCCTACACCTTCGTGGCCGATTTGGAATCGGACAGCAACATCACGCTTGACAGTGTTGACACGGGTGCGCAGGCGGTGTTCGTTTTTGCAGACCGGCTGGATCCAGACTCTCCTCTTTCTGATGTCCGGGTGCGCGAGGCGTTAAATCTGGCGATCGATCGTGAGGGCATTTCTATTGCTCTGTACAACGGTATGGCAGAGCCCGCCTATCCATTCCCGGACTCAGAGGCAGCGCTGGGAATGCCTGACGGGATCGAGCCCCTTGCGTATGATCCTGAGCGGGCAAAAGAACTGCTTGCTGAAGCGGGCTATCCCGATGGGTTTGAACTGACGATCCACTGCACGTCTTCGTCCGGGTCCGTTGTGGGGATCGCGGAATCGGCGCAGGCAATGGCGACGAACCTGGAGTCCATTGGGATCAAGACGGAGCTGATCCTTCAGGACAGCGGCGAGTACATGTCCAGCTATATCGACGAGAATTTTGACGGCATCGCGGGCTTCGGTACGTCTCCCAACGCGTTTGACATCGGAACGTCGGCGTATCTCTGGGCCGCAGATGGCGACGGCCTCTCCTGGATGGTCGATGAGGATACTTCTGACCTGTGGAACAAGCAGGTGTCTGAGGGCGATCCGGAGCTTCGGGAGCAGTACATCGAAGAGGCGGTCCAGATCATGATCGATGACGTGCGGTTCATGCCTCTGGTGCGAGTTCCCACTGTTTATGGATATCGCTCTCCCATCGTTTCCTATGAGAAGACACCCACCCAGACGGTCTTTACGGATGGCATCATGAGCCTCCAGGTAGAGTGATCCATTGCGCCTGAATGGGGGACATTTTAGATGAGACGCTATATTATCAAACGGATTTTACAGGCACTGGCCACGATGTTCATTGTCTGCCTGATCGTTTTTGTCATGGGCCATATGTCAGGAGACCCGACGATGTTCATCCTGGGGGCGAACGCGTCTGACGCAGACCGGGAGGCTCTCAGGGAGATGCTGGGGCTGAACAAGCCGCTGCTGGACCAGTTCGTCGATTATTTCTGGGGGATCTTGCATGGGGACTTCGGCACGTCTCTGACCTGGAGAGAGCCGACGCTGACGCTGTTCGCGGAGTTTTTCCCGATGACACTCAAACTCGCCATTGCGGCGGCGATTTTCGCATCCATATTGGGAATCACCCTGGGCGTTTTTTCCGCAGTCAGACCAATGAGCCTCCTGGACCGCTTCTGCGTTGGGATCTCCATGATCGGACAGTCGACGCCGTCGTTCTGGACCGGGATCCTGCTGGTACAGGTGTTCAGCCTGGCGCTGGGCCTTCTTCCGAGTTCCGGCAGCGAGACAGCGGCACACATGATCCTCCCGACGATCGCCCTCGGATGGTTCTCTACCTCATCGATCATGCGCATCACACGTTCCTCCATGATCGAGGTCCTTTCGGCGGAGTCCATTAAACTGTGCAGAACGAAAGGCCTACCGGAGCGTTTGGTCGTCTGGAAGCATGCGCTCAAGAATGCGTTGCCCTCCGTTCTCACGATCGTGGGCGTACAATTCGGCTATTTGCTCAGCGGCTCTGTCGTGACGGAAAAGATCTTCGCCTGGCCCGGCATCGGAACTTTGGCAGTGCAGTCCATATCGAGACGCGATTTCCCAATGCTGCAGACGATCGTCCTTTTGGGCTCGGCGCTTGTGCTGACGATCAGCCTGATCACAGATATCGTTTATACGCTGATCGATCCCCGGCTGAGCTATGGCAAGGAGGAATAACGGAATGGAAGAACACAAGAAAAATACTTTCCGTAAAGTCTGTTCGTTTCTGAAGGATATTTGGTTTCCGGTACTGATTCTGGGGCTGGTGGTATTTGCCTGCCTGTTCGGCGAGTTGATTGCCACGCATTCCCCTACTCAGGGGCAGTTGTCCGAGTACCTGATCCCGCCGGCCTGGTGTGAAGGCGGGAGCATGGAGCACCTGTTGGGAACAGACGGCCTGGGCCGGGATATTTTCAGCAGACTGGTGACAGGCGCCAGGACGACCATGATGGTGGGCATAGCTGTGGTTTTGGTCGCGGGCAGTATCGGCACACTGGTGGGCGTTCTTGCCGGATACATGGGCGGGGCCGTGGACTCTCTGCTCATGCGCCTCACAGATGCGGTGCTCTCGATCCCGTATACCCTGATCGCTATGTGCCTGAGCGTGATTTTGGGCCAAAGCAGCGGGACTGTGGTGTTTGTGCTGGGAATCACCTGCTGGTCGAATTACGCCAAGGTCGTCCGGGTTGAGACCATGAGCCTCAAACAGCAGGAATTTGTGACTCTGGCAAAGCTGGCCGGGGCCAGCAGGATTCGGATCCTGTGCCGGCACATTCTGCCGAACCTCTTGAACACGATCATCGTTATGGCGACTCTTCAGTTGGGCATGGCGATCATCCTCTCGTCTTCTCTGAGCTTTTTGGGCCTGGGAGCGACGCCTCCCACCCCTGAGTGGGGACTGATGATGTCGGAAGGAAGAGACTACATGACCTCGGGTGCCTGGTGGCTGACGACGATCCCGGGCATCGCGCTGTTCCTCACAGTGCTCAGCGTAAATATTTTGGGGAATGTCCTGCGTGTGAAGCTGGATCCCAAAAGGATGGTGGCGATGTGATGAGCGAGCCTTTACTCAAGATCGAAAACCTGACCATCGTGGCGGACAATGGAAAAAGAAAAGTCGAACTCATCCATGACTTATCGCTGACCATCCACAAGGGAGAGACACTGGGAGTCGTGGGAGAGTCCGGGTCAGGAAAAAGCATGACCGCGATGGCGATCATGGGACTCCTGCCGGCGAATGTACAGGCGGTTTCCGGCAGCATTTTTTACAAGGGCCAGGATCTTTTGAAGCTCTCTAAAAAGGAGATCCGCAAGATCCGCGGCAGAGAGATCGGCATGATCCTTCAGGATCCGCTGACATCGCTCGACCCTATGTTTCGAATTGACTCACAGATCAGAGAGGCAGTCCGCGACAGAAAGACTGCCGCGAAAAAGACAGTGGATGAGGAAGTCCTGGGCCTGCTGAACAGCGTTTCGATCCCCGATCCAGAGAGACGCAGACGCCAATTCCCCCATGAACTCAGCGGCGGCATGAGACAGCGCGTCGTGGGCGCGATCGGAATGGCAGGCAGCCCGGAACTGCTGATCGCAGACGAACCGACGACCGCTCTGGACGTCACGGTACAGGCGGGCTATTTGCAGCTGCTCAGCGATTTGAAGAAGGAGCGGGACCTGTCGCTGATGATCATCAGCCATGACTTCGGCGTTATCAACCGGATCTCGGATAAAGTGGTCGTCATGTATGCGGGATCCGCCATGGAGTACGGAGATGTAAAAGAGCTCTGGAAAGAGCCAAAGCACCCATATACCATAGGCCTTTTGAACTCCCTTCCTCACATTGGCAATCGGAGAGAAAGACTGGTGTCGATCCCTGGCTCAGCGCCGATCCCCGGGGAGATCACTGCCGGATGCCCATTTGCCCCCAGATGTGACAAAGCAACGGAAGCCTGCAGAAAAGAGACCCCGAAAACCATCGACGGAGTCCATACGTTTGTCAGGTGCCTGCGTTATGCGGATAAAGGATGATGCTTGTGGATAACGATATCATGTTTAGGCTTACGGATGTATGCAAGGAATTTCCGGTAAGCGGAGCGAAAAAAGATGTGAAGCTCAAGGCTCTGAAGAATATCAATCTCGAGATCCGGCGCGGGGAGAGCTTCGGGATCGTCGGTGAATCGGGATGCGGGAAGAGCACGCTTGCAAGAACGCTGCTGGGGCTCTATAAGCCGACCTCCGGACAGATCCTTTATAATGGTGAGGACATCAACGGATCGGATAATAATGTCCGCAAAAAGCTCCACAGAGAAGTGCAGGTGGTCCTCCAGGATCCCTTTGCGTCACTCAGCCCCCGTATGCGCGTGTGGGAAATCATCACCGAACCTATGCTGGTCAAGGGTGGTATCAGCAAAAAGCAATGCGTAAAACGAGCGGAGGAGCTGCTGGAGCTCACCGGACTTCCCGTTGAGGCGGCTATGAAGTATCCGCATCAGTTCAGCGGAGGGCAGCGCCAGCGCATTGCCATCGCAAGGTCGCTTTCGGTGATGCCGAAATGCATCGTCCTCGATGAGCCTGTTTCGGCGCTGGATGTTTCCATCCGGGCTCAGATCCTGAATCTTCTCAAAGACCTCCAAGAGCAGTTCGACCTTACCTATATCATCATTGCCCACGATCTTGAGGTCATGGAACATTTTTGCGACAGAATCGGTGTCATGTATCTGGGTCAGGTGATGGAACTGGCCTCTCGGGATGAGATCTTCTCAGAGCCGCTTCACCCTTATACGAAAGCCTTGTTTGATTCGATCCTGCCGATCAACCCTGAGACGGAGTGGAAGAGAGTCGAGATCGGGGATATCCCAAGTCCCATCGATGCGCCGGAGGGCTGCCCCTTCTCCACAAGATGTTCCGAATGTACGGCGGCCTGCGGCGAGAGGCCTGTGATCAGGGAGGTCAAACCCGGCCACTATGTCTCGTGTGTGAAGTTCCAGAAAAGTTTATCAGAAGGAGTAGATTGCAAATTATGAGTAATGAGGTAAAGCAGTCTCCGGTTTTGAAGCTGAAGCCAGGCACTGTTTCGGCGGATGTGATCGTGTGCGGGGATGCCGCTCGGGCGCTTAAGATCGCACAGCATTTTGACTCCTATGAGCAGGTGGCCGCGAGACGGGAGTATGTCGTATATACTGGGATAAAGAACGGACACCGTCTTACGGTCGCTGCCCACGGTGTTGGGGCGGCAGGCGCGGCAATTTGCTTTGAGGAGCTGATTCTGTTCGGCGCAAGAAATATTATCCGGATCGGCACCGCAGGCTCCTATGACGCCACTCAGGAGCGGGGCGACGTGATTATTGCGACCGGCGCGACTTCTGAGGACGGATTGAGCAATCAGCTGGTGCCTGCGGGTTTTCCATGCGTCTGCAATGTGGAGCTGGTCCAGGCGCTGATTCGCAAGGCAAAGGGGAAAGTGGGCTATCGGACCGGTGTGGTCCGCACGAAAGCCGCTTTTTATACCGGCGTTATGGACGAGAGGATTTCGCTTTGGGCAGAGGCCGGGGCAGTGGGCGTGGAAATGGAGCTTGCCGCGCTTCTGGCAGTCGCGTCTATCCGGCGGGCGAATGCGGCCGGAATCTTTGTGATCGACGGTTTTCCTCTGGTGACTTCCATGAGAAACCACAATCAGGCTGACGATGTGGTGGGAAACGGAATGGAAAAAGCAATCCAGATCGCGATCGATGCCTTGATTGAGGCCGGTGGGATAGAAGGGGCTTAACGTGGCAGCGAATACGATTCGAGACATTGTCGATTACACGTTGAAGTTTAAGGAGCAGCCCTTAAACGAGGATGCTGTCAAACAGGCGAAAAAGCTGGTTTTAGATACGCTCGGCGTATCGATCTCCGGCTGGAAGGAGCCGTCGATTGCCAAAATATACCGCGCGATAGACAGGGGCGACAGCACCTGGACGGCGCAGGCATTCGGCACAGGGGAGCGGCTGCCGCTGGAATGGGCGATCATCTGCAATGGGGCGCTGGCGAGAGTGCAGGACTATATGGACGTCTATTATGATCTCGATGCCAGCCACCCGGCGGAATACATACCGTTCGTGTTCTGCTGCTGCGATGCCCTGGGCCTGTCAGGGGAGCAAGCGATCAGAGGGATCTTGCTGGCCTATGATCTGCAGGGCTGGTTTACCGAGAATATGCGCTGCAATCGAAACGGGTGGCATTACGCAACGGTGGCTTCCGCAGTCTGCACGGCGGTATTCGGGATGCTTTTAAGCTGTGATCGGGAGCAGCTGGCCAATATGATGGCTGTGAATTGCTGCTGCAATTACACCAGCTTGGGAATCGGCGCCCAGACTGATATGAAAACGCTGGCCTTTGCTCTGTCTGCAGCCAACTCGGTCAAAGCGGCAAGGCTCGCAATGGCCGGGATCCAGGGCTCTGCCGACGCGCTGGATAACCTGTTTCGGATGACAGGGAATTCCGACGCGATATTCAGCCCCTTGGTGCCGGAACAGCCGCGGATCTTCCGCACCTCCATAAAACCATATCCGTCTGAATTTATGGCGCACAGCGCGCTTGCGGCGTTGGACGAGATCTTGACTGAGGAGGACATCCGAGCAGAGGACATCGCGGGGATCCATATTGCGGTGCATGATTGGGCCACATGGATCGCGCGCGAGTGCTCCTATCACCCAATGAACAGAGAGGAATCGGACCACAGTCTTCCTTACTGTATAGCGGCGCGGCTGGTGTTTGGGACGCTCACAACGGCCCAATTTCAAGACAAAGCTTGGGAGAACAGCAGGGTAAAGGCACTTATGAGCCGGATCAAGGTCGAAGCTGACCCTGGGCTTGAGGCGCTGTATCCGAAGGCGAGGCCGGCCGTCGTTTCCATTACGCTGAAGGACGGCAGGAAACTGTCCGGCAGAGTGGACCATCCTCTCGGGGATTACCAAAATCCGATGTCGTACGCGCAGGTCCTGGAGAAATTCTGCCGGTGCGCCGGGGAGATCCTCCCAGATGAAAAGGCGCATGCGATCATTGACGCAGTCGACAGCATGGAGACCAAACAAGTGACAGAGCTCATGAGACTTATGAGGTGGACAGATTGAAAACAGGAATGACGATGGCGGAGAAGACGCTTGCTTCCGCATCCGGGTTGGAGAGAGTTGTTCCGGGGCAATATGTGACAGCCAAGGTAGACAGGCTGATGATCACAGAATGCTTTCCTCTTGTATATCAATATCTGGAGGAACTGGGGATCGACAAATTGGCCGATCCGGGGTCCGTGACGATCGCGTTTGACCACGAAGCGCCGGCCTCAACGATCCAGGCCGCCACTTGGCAGGCACGCTCCAGGGAGTTGGCTGAGAAACTTGGAATCAGCAGCCTGTTTGATGTGGGGAAAGGAATCGGCCATCAACTGGTCGTGGAAAACGGGCTCTGCCGCCCGGGCAGGCTGTCGCTCGCCACGGACTCTCACGCCTCTACTTATGGGGCGGTGGGCAGCGCGGGCTGCGGGATTGGCTTCAGCGAAGGCGCCTGGGTCTTAGCGGTGGGGTCTCTGTGGTTCAGGATCCCCGAGACCATCAAGGTAGAACTGAAAGGTGCGTTTTTGCCTTATGTGACAGGCAAAGATATTGCCTTATACCTGGCGTCGAAGTACGGTACGGATTTCGCCAACTACAAGTCCCTGGAATTCTGCGGCGAACTTGCGGCGTCAATGTCGATCCCCCAGAGAATGACCATATCAAACATGGGCGTCGAAATGGGGGCGAAGTTTGCCTTTTTCCCATCTGATGAAACGACCAAAGAATTCTATCTTGAGCGTGGGATGGAGTGGGAATTTTTCGCCGCGGATGAGGACGCCTCCTATGAAAAGGAACTGACGGTCAACGCTTCGGAGATCGGCCCCCAGGTGGCGCTTCCGGGCGACGTGGGCAACGGAGTGGACGTCAGAGAGGCCCGGGGGATCCGAATCCATCAGGTCTTCCTGGGGTCCTGTGTCAATGGACGGCTGGAGGATCTCAGGCTCGCGGCAAAGCTGCTGGAAGGAAAGCGAGTGGCCCAAGGGACAAGGCTGCTGGTGAATCCCGCGTCCGAAGACGTTTACCGGCAGGCCCTGCGCGAAGGGGTTATCGAGAAGCTGTCGGCGGCGGGGGCCATCGTTTCGCCCTCTGGCTGCGGACCTTGCCTGGGAGGGCATCTCGGCCTTCTGGCTCCTGGAGAGAACTGCCTGTCCACTGGAAACCGGAATTTCATGGGCAGAATGGGCAGCCCGAAGGCGAACATCTATCTCGGATCTCCGGCGGTGGCGGCGGCAGCTGCTGTTTGTGGGAAAATTGAGGATCCAAGAGAGGTGTTCGTATGAAAGAGCATGAAAAGAGCCGTGTATGGCTGTTCGGAGACAATGTAAACACAGATCTGATGTCCCCCGGGTACACTTGGAATATGGAGTGGAGCGAGGCTAAGAAACATATTCTGGTCAACCATCCGAGATTTGCCCCGGAGGTCCGGGAAGGGGATATCATCGTTGCGGGGGATAACTTTGGCTGCGGCTCCAGCCGCGAGGCAGCTCCGCAGAATCTGCTGAAACTGGGGATCAAGGCCGTGGTTGCAAGGTCTTTTGCCAGGATCTTCTTTCGAAACAGCATTGCGCTGGGGCTTCCAGTGATTGTTTCCAGGGATGCGGCATCCATCTTGAAGGACGGCGATCTGGTCAGTCTGGACATTGAGAACGACACCTTTCAAAAAGAAGATGGTATGGATATTGGGATGGAGCCATATTCCGGAGAACTGCTGGACATGATCAAAAGCGGAGGCATGATGTCCCGACTCAAAGCCATGAAGGAGAAAGGGGAAATCTGAAATGAAACTCGTAAATCACAGCGCGGTGAAGGTGGACCCTCCCAAACTTTGTGTTCTGCCTGGAGAAGGCGCGGCGGCCGAGGCGGTGCTGTCTTCCATGAAGGTGCTGGAGACGTTGGACCTTCCCATTGAAACAGATCTTCTCGATGTGAAGACCATGTCCAATGAGGAGATGTACAGGCGAATGGACAACAGCCAGGCGACGTTGTTCGGCGCTATGGCAAACGGAGTGAATCTCTTGGGATATCTCCGCTGGACGAGAGGAACTTACGCCAATATCCGGCCTGCCAAGTACCGCCGGAACTTCCATAGCCCGCTGAAAGATCCGGATGGGATCGACTTTGTGATTGTGCGGGAGAACTTGGAGGACTTATATCCGCCCAGGGAGGGGAATGTCTCTGAACTGGAGGTTCTTGCCAAGCTCCATCAGGAGTGGGACCCGCTGGATGGCGGCATTTATGCCCTCAAAGTCATCTCGGAAAAGAATACGCGAAACGTGGCGAGGTATGCTGCGGAGCTGGCAATGCAGCGCCGGGAAGAGGGATTCAAGGGCCTTGTGACCATTGGAGTGAAGGACAATGTCCTGCGGCGATGCGATGGCCTTTTCCGGGATGTGGCGATGGAGGTATTGAAGGAGTATCCGGATGTGAAGGTCGAAACATGCATCGTTGATGCGCTGTTCCACAGGATGGTCACAAATCCCCGGTCCCTTGATGTTGTGTTGCTGCCCAACCTCTACGGCGATATCCTGGCTGACGGAGCATCCGGGCTCATCGGAGGCCTTGGCGTGGCGCCCAGCGCATGTATCGGCGATCATTATGCGTATTTTGAGCCTGTCCACGGGACGGCGCCGGACATTGAGGGAAAGGGGATCATTAATCCCACGGCGACTTTGCTGGCGCTGTCCATGGCGTTGGATTATCTCGGCTTTTCAGAAGCTGCCGGAAAACTGGAGACCGCGATCGAGGCGGCGTATGTTTCCGGAGAAGCGCTTACGCCTGACCAGGGCGGGCGAGCCGGAACAGATGATTTTTGCAGAGCGGTCATTGATGCGCTTTGAGTGAAGCGGGGAGGATTTTGATGGACCAATTATTGACGGGCAGAGCGGACGAGGGACTTGCGGAGTTCCTCAGATATGAAAATGTCGCGTGGTATCAGGACGGCGCGGTCCGGATCCTGGATCGGCGCAAATATCCCACAGAGACAACATACGTGTCCTGCACAAGTGTTGAGGAAGTGCGGGATGCGATCCACGACATGGTCACACAGAGCGGAGGCGTCAAGATTGCGGCTTTTCAGGCTTTGAGGCTCCACGCCCATCAGGCAGGCGGTCTCAACAGCGGTGAGGAGATCGAGGGGCTGCGGCATGCGGCACAGATCGTGGCGAACGCGAGGCCCACGACGGCGCCGCAGGTCATGCAGATGCTGGGAAGCATCATTGACAAGGCCGCGAATATGGATGCTTCTCTTCCGTTTGCGGCGGCGGTGGATCAGGCGGTGATGGAAGCCATGAACAAGCGGTATCATGATTTTCGCGTCATCGCCTCCTACATCGTGGATCAGCTGCCGGATCATCCAAGAATCCTTACACATTGCTTTGCGGAGCTTTTGATCGGATTCGTTCTGCTGATTGCAAAGGAAAGAGGACTTTGCCTGGAGCTGATCTGCACGGAGACAAGACCCTACTTGCAGGGGGCCAGATTCACCTCCACGGTAGGCGTACAAACGGGTGTGCCGGTGACCCTGATCACAGACGGCATGCCGGGAGCGCTGATGTCTGAGGGGAAAGTGGATGCGGTCATCACAGCTGCTGATGTGATCTCAATGGATGGGTATGTTGCCAATAAGGTCGGTACCTATCAGATTGCGGCGCTGGCCCATCGGCACCATATTCCTTACTATGTCGGCGGCTATCCTTCCACAAAACATCCGTTCGGAAAGGATATCGTCATTGAGAAGAGAGACCCTGAGGACGTTCTGAAGGTTGACGGAAAGCGGATCGCTCCCTTGGGAGTCAAAGGCTATTATCCCGCTTTTGACATTACCCCGCCGGAGCTTGTGACCGCGATCTCCACGGTTGACGGGCTGAAGGGACCGAATGAATTGTGAGCGGCCAGAGAAAAACGTCCGAATAAAAGCCGCGGATTATAGAACTGACATTGACTTGCATGTACCGCTTCGTATAAAATATCACAATAAATGACGATCGCAAGATGGTGTTTTGGCGAGGCTGCTCATGCGTTTTATGATCCGAGCAGAATCTTTCGCAGGAGGGCAAATGACAGAAATGAAGATCAATCAGCAGGAATTGATGGCAGCATGCCAGGAAGTGATCCAATACAGCCGGAAGATGGCCGCAGACGGACTGGTGGTCGGAACTTCCGGAAATGTTTCAAGACGCATTGGAGACCTGATCGCGATAACGCCGAGCGGCGTGGACTATGATATTCTGAAACCGGAGGATATTTGCTTGCTGGAGCTTGACGGGACACCGGTCCGGTGCGATCGAGCGCCTTCCTCCGAGTTGCCTCTGCATCTTCAGGTCTACAGGGCGAGACAGGATGCGAATGCGGTCGTACATACCCATTCTCCCTATGCGTCGGCCCTGTCCACACTTACGGATGAGGTCCCTAATATCCATTATATCCTTATGATGATGGGCGGACATGTGCCAGTGGCCCCCTATGCGACCTTCGGAACAGAGCAGCTTGCCGAGAATATTCGGGAAAAGCTCTCTGACAAGGCCGACTCCATTTTGCTGCAGAATCATGGGCTTGTGACGACGGGAAAGAATTTGTCTGCGGCTTATGAAAAGGCGGTGCAGCTGGAGTTCAGCTGTAAGATCTACTTGATCGCCAGTTCCTGCGGAAAGCCCCGTATTCTGTCAGAAGAGGAAATGCAGGACTGCGCCGAAAGACGCAAAGAGCTTTTCGCATACCGGGCCGCGTTCAAGCCGGTCGACAAACTTAAGGAATATGTAGGAGATTGATATGCAGACTTGCGTTGAAAAGGAAAAACTGGATCAAAGTGAAGACATGGCGATGGTGCCGGCACTCCCTATTCCGGGAGGGGCGATTGCCCGCATGCAGACACTGCTGGAGACGCTTCCAAAGCAGGAAAAAAAGGCCGCAGAGTTTTTGCTCGATAACCTCCAGTCCTTTTCATCACAGTCTATCCAGGGCGTGGCGGCACGGGCGGGCGTAAGTGATGCGACCTATATCCGGCTGGCCAAAAGAATGGGCTACAGCGGGTTTGCAGAGTTTAAGAGAAATCTCATCGTTGATTTGGCGTCTTTTTCTGATCCGATGCAGGAAGTGGACAGAGATGACAAACCGGAGATCATTTTAAAGAAGGTATTTGAATCGGATGTCCAGTGGCTCTATGACTCCCTGAAGGTCATTGATGCGGGAGCTGTTGAGAGAGTTGCTCATATGCTGCTGGAGTATGACAAGGTCGTTGCCTGGGCGGTAGGGATGAGCACTCCGTTTGTCTACTATCTTCAGCAAAGATTGCTGCGGCTGGGTCGAATGTGTGCCTTGCTGACAGACCCCTATGAGATGGAAGTGCAGTCCGGAATGGTAGATGCGGACACGCTGGTGATCGTCACCTCGAGAACGGGGTGGCCGAGCAGCCTGTTTGACGCCTGCAGCAAAGCGAAAGCCCACGGAGCTAAAGTATGTGTTCTAAGCGGACAGAAAGACAGCAAATTGGCAAAGATCGCTGACTACACATTGCTGACCTCCACCAGATCTTTTAAACCATCAGTCGTTACTTCCGGCGTCGCGACGTTCGCAGTTATTGATGCGCTTTTTGTGATGGCATCTCTGATACAGCAAGATGACAGTGATGAAAGTGATGAGGAGTAGCTGAAAAATTTCCAGGCGCCTGTTGTTCATCAGAGCGAGGAAAGGATCAGAATGAAAATCACCGGGATTTTTACGGAACATTACAAATGGCCGAAAGAGAAACCCCTGCAGAATGGGAAACATGTCTTTACGCATAATGAGATTAATCTGGCAATCGTGGAGACAGATGAGGGCATCACAGGATACGGAACCAGCTACAGCACCGATTATGTGGACTATCTCAGCCAGTTTTTGATCGGGGAAGATCCACTCGATGTGGAGCGGCTGTATGCCAAGATGTGGGTGCCGAAATTTCTCTGCCGCAGAGGGATCTCGCTCAAGAGCATATCTGCCCTTGATACCGCATTCTGGGATATCCGGAGCAAAGTTTCAGGAATGCCGCTGTATAAGCTGCTGGGCGGATATACCAACAAAGTGCCGTGCTACATCGCGGGCGGTTACTATGCGGCAGGGAAAGGAATTCTGGAGCTCCAGAAAGAGATGGAGGAATATGTCAGCTGGGGCGTGAAAAGTGTAAAGATGAAAGTCGGCGCCCTGAGCATGAAGGAGGACATGGCTCGCGTAAAGGCTGTCCGAGAAGCTGTGGGCGAAGATGTGCGGCTCATGGTGGACGCTAACTGCGCTTATAAAGCACATGAGGCGCTGGAATTCAGCCGGATGATCGAGGAGTATCACCCATACTGGTTTGAGGAGCCTGTACTTCAGGATGACTATGAGGGAATGAGGACCTTTTCCGAGAGAAGCCGGATCCCCATGGCTGTGGGAGAAAACGAATATACATTGTACGGTTTTCGGGATCTCATTGACCAGAGCCGTCCCCAGTTCCTGAATCCGGACGCGGGGAGCCTGGGCGGCATTACACAATTCATCAAGGTGGCGGCCTATGCGGAGGCACACAATATAACGCTGAGTCCACACGGGCAGCAGCAGCTTCATGCCCACCTTGACTGCGCGGTGCCGGGGGTGTGTATGGCTGAGTTCTATCCGAGGCAGTTTGACGAAAATATTGAAAAGTGCTTCCTGGAACCGGTGCGCTTTGATCCCTCAGACGGGACGATCTCCCCGCCTGATACGCCTGGCGCCGGAATGGATCTTGACAGAGAATTTTTAAAACAATTCAGAGTGGGCTGACAAAAGAGCGGAGGCAGATCATAATGAATAATTTTTCCTTTTATTCTCCGACGTATTTTGACTTTGGACGGGGAAAAGCGAGCAACGCCGGGACCCTTGTGAAGAAATTCGGCGGAACGAAAGTCCTCCTCATTTATGGCGGAGGAAGCATTAAGAAAAATGGATGCTATGATGCGGTGCTCTCTTCCCTTAAGGAAGCTGGGCTTCCTTGTGAGGAGCTTTCCGGGATCCAGGCAAACCCCCGGAGCGGAAAAGTCTACGAGGGCATTGAGAAAATCAAAAAGACGGGCTGCGATTTCTTACTGGCTGTCGGAGGAGGCAGCGTCATAGACACGGCGAAAGCGATCGGCTTTGGAGCGCTGTATGACGGAGATTTCTGGGACTTCTTCCTTGGAAAGGTAAAAATTGAAAAAACGCTGCCTGTGGGCACGGTGCTTACCATTGCCGCGGCGGGGAGCGAGGCGTCCGACAGTGTTGTCATCACACACGATGAGGGAAACCTGAAATGGCCTGCGCCAAAGACGGACATTGTTCGGCCGAAATTTGCCATTATGGACCCTGAGCTTACCTGCTCTCTGCCGGCCTATCAGACGGCCAGCGGTGCGACGGATATGATCTCTCACGTGCTGGAGCGGTACTTCACAAATACGGAAGATGTGGGCCTTACTGACAGGATCTGCGAGGCACTGATCAAAACGATCATGGAGGCTGTGAAGAGAGCACTTGCGGATCCCATGGATTACGGCGCAAGGGCGGATTTGATGTGGGCCGGGATGCTTGCGCAGAACGACTCCTGCGGCGTTGGACGTGTTCAGGACTGGGGCTGCCATCAGATGGAGCACGAGCTGTCCGCATTTTACGAGTGTGCGCATGGAGCAGGGCTGGCGGTCATCATTCCTGCGTGGATGAAGTATACCATGCATCACAGCGTATCCAGATATGCACAATTTGCCGTAAGAGTTTTTGGCTGTGAGATGAATTTCGCAGATCCCGAGGCTACAGCGAGAGAAGGCATCGAGCGACTCACCGCCTTCTTCAAGGAGATCGGTATGCCGACGTCTTTTGCAGAGATCGGCGCCAAAGCAGAGGATATTCCCGCAATGGTGGCGCATCGGTCTGAAAAGCCGAATGGATTCCCGTTCGGAGGCTTCGTGAAAATGATGCCGGAAGATATGGAAGCTGTCTATAAACTGGCCGCAGAGCAGAAAGTGTAACAGAACATGGCAAAGAAGATCGAAATCATGGACGGCAATCAGGCCGCCGCCTACATCTCCTACGCGTTCACGGAGGTGGCGGGGATCTTCCCCATCACGCCGTCGTCACCCATGGCGGAACACGTGGACGAGTGGGCCGCCAACGGAAAGAAGAACCTCTTCGGCCAGCCGGTGCAGGTGGTGGAGATGCAATCCGAGGGCGGCGCCGCCGGCACGGTCCACGGCTCCCTCTAGTCCGGCGCCCTGACCACCACCTACACGGCCTCCCAGGGCCTGCTGCTGATGATCCCCAACATGTACAAGATCGCCGGTGAGATGCTGCCGGGGGTGTTCCACGTCTCCGCCCGGACCCTGTTCGCCCACGCCCTGTCTATCTTCGGGGACCACTCCGACGTGATGGGGGTGCGGTAGACCGGGTTCTCCCTGTTGGCTTCCTCTTCGCCTCAAGAAGTGATGGACCTGGGGGCGGTGGCCCACCTGGCGGCCATCCACTGCCGGATGCCCTTTCTTCACTTCTTCGACGGCTTCCGCACTTCCCACGAGATCCAGAAGATCCAGGTGCTGGACTACGACGCCCTGCGCCCCCTGGTGGATATGGAGGCGCTGAAAGCGTTCCGTGTCCACTCCCTGAACCCGGAGCACCCGGCCACCCGGGGCACCACGGTGAACCCGGACATCTTCTTCCAGTGCCGGGAGGCCTGCAACCAGAAGTTCGCCGCCATCCCGGAGGCGGTGGAGCACTACATGGCGGAGATCGGAAAGCTGACCGGCCGCACCCACCATCTCTTCGACTACTACGGCGCGCCGGACGCGGAGCGGGTGGTGATTCTCATGGGCTCCGCCGCTGAGACCGCCAGGGAGACCGTGGACTACCTCACCGCCCGTGGGGAGAAGGTGGGCCTCATCAACGTCCACCTGTACCGGCCCTTCTCTGCGGAGCATCTGCTCTCCGCCATCCCCCAGACCTGCCGGAAGATCGCGGTGCTGGACCGGACCAAGGAGCCCGGCGCCATGGGCGAGCCCCTGTACCAGGATGTGTGCACCGTGTATCAGAGCAGCGGTATCCCCATGACTATCGTGGGGGGCCGGTACGGCCTCAGCTCCAAGGACACCACCCCGGGCCAGATCCTGGCGGTGTACGAAAATTTGAAGCAAGAGAAACCCAAGCGCGATTTCACCATCGGCATCGTGGACGATGTGACTCACACCTCCCTGCCGGTGACGGAGATCGAGACCTCGCCCGCCGGGCAGACCAGCGCGGAGTTCTGGGGTATGGGGTCCGACGGCACGGTGGGCGCCAACAAGAACTCCATCAAGATCATCGGCCACGCCACAGACCTGTACTGCCAGGCCTATTTTGTGTACGACTCCAAGAAGTCCGGCGGTCTGACCCAGAGCCACCTACGGTTCGGAAAAACGCCCATCCGATCTCCCTATCTGATCACCAAGGCGGACTTTGTTGCCTGCCACAACCCCTCCTACGTCCACAAGTACGACATGGTGAACAATCTGAAGGAGGGCGGCACCTTCCTGCTGAACTGCCCCTGGGACGAGGCGGGGCTGGAGCGGCATCTGCCCGCCTCTATGAAGCGGACTCTGGCGGCCAAGCACGCCAGGTTCTACACCATCGACGCCATCGACATTGCCCGGAAGCTGGGGCTGGGGAACCGGACCAACACCATTCTCCAGGCGGCCTTCTTCGCCCTCTCCAAAGTCATCCCCATCGAGCAGGCGGTGGCGGAGATGAAGGACGCCATCTATAAGACGTATTATAAAAAGAAGGGCCAGGCGGTGGTGGACATGAACTACGCCTCCATCGACCACGGTATCAACGAGCTCCACCAGGTGGAGATCCCGGAGCGCTGGCTGGACGCCCGGGACGAGCCCCAGGCCGACACGGCACCCGCCTTTATCCAGGACGTGGTGGCCGTGATGAACCGGCAGGAGGGGGACAGCCTGCCGGTATCCACCATGGTGAAGTATGGCCTGGAGGACGGCACCTGGCCCGCTGGCACCTCCCAGTATGAGAAGCGGGGCGCTGCCGTGGAGGTCCCGGCCTGGGATGCGAGCAAGTGCATCCAGTGCAACAAGTGTTCCCTGGTGTGCCCCCACGCCGCCATCCGGCCCGTTCTGCTGGACAGCGCCGAAGAGGCCGCCAAGCCCACTGGCTTTGAGACAGTGCCGGCCCGGGGCATGAATGGGAAGTACACCTACCGCATCCAGGTCTCCCCCTACGACTGCACCGGCTGCGGCAGCTGCGTCAACGTGTGTCTGGCCAAGGAGACCGCTATCGCCATGCGGCCGCTGGAGAGCCAGGTGAAAGAGGCAGAGAACTGGACCTACGCGGTGGAGACGGTGGCCATCAAGCAGGACGCCGTCAGCGACAAGAACGTGAAAGCGTCCCAGTTCGCCAAGCCTTATTTTGAGTTTTCCGGCGCCTGCGCCGGCTGCGGCGAGACGCCTTATATCAAGCTGGTGACCCAGCTGTTCGGGGACCGGATGTACATCACCAACGCCTCCGGCTGTTCCTCTGCCTACGGCGGCTCCACGCCCTCTTCCCCCTACTGCACGGACAAGAGGGGCCGCGGCCCCGCCTGGGCTATGAGCCTGTTCGAGGACAACGCCGAGTACGCCTACGGCTATCTGCTGGGCCAGGACGCCATCCAGCGGCAGCTGAGGGAGAAGGTGCAGATCCTGCTGGACCGGAACGAGGCAGCGGCGGCCTGCCGGGATTATCTGGAGAAGGGCACGGATGCGAAGGAGTCCCGTGCGGTCAGCGACGCCCTGCTGGCGGCGCTGGAGGGCAGCGTCAGCGAGGAGGCGGACTTTATCCGGCAGAACCGGGAGTATCTCACCAAGAAGAGTGTCTGGGCCTACGACATCGGCTACGGCGGCCTGGACCACGTGCTGGCCTCCGGCAAGGACATCAATGTGCTGGTGCTGGACACGGAGATGTACTCCAACACCGGCGGGCAGTCCTCCAAGGCCACGGCGGCGGGGGCCATTGCTAAGTTCTCCGCCGGCGGTAAGGTCACCAAGAAGAAGGACCTGGGGATGATGGCCATGAGCTACGGCTACGTGTACGTGGCCCAGGTGGCCATGGGGGCGGACCCCAATCAGACCCTGCGGGCCATCCGGGAGGCGGAGTCCTACAACGGCCCGTCCATCGTGATCTGCTACTGCCCCTGCATCGAACACGGCATGAAGGCCAGCATGGGGCTGAGCCAGCTGGAGAAGAAGGCAGTGGAGTGCGGCTACTGGCACCTGTACCGCTACGATCCCCGGCTGAAGGCGGAGGGGAAGAATCCCTTCACTCTGGACTCCAAGGCCCCCACCGGGGACTTCCAGCAGTTCCTGCTGGGGGAGAACCGCTACGCCTCGTTGAAGCTCTCCTTCCCGGAGAAGGCCCAGGAGCTGTATGAAAAGGCGGAGCGGGACGCCAAAGAGCGGCTGGAGAGCTATCTGCGCCTGGCGGAGAAATGATTTCCCTCATCACTATAAAACAAACGGGAGCCCGGCAGGTACTGCCGGGCTCCTATGCTGGGCATCATATGCGAGGCCTGACCTGCGCCCTGGTTCGGGACTTCTCCGCCGAGGAGTTGACTTAAAATAACGCTGTACTTAATTTTCATATGGCGCTTCATGGCAGTTTTTTTTTCAGTTCACAGAAATGGGTTTGATAATGCCTGAAAAATCCCGTATAATAAAAAATATAAATCCAACATTGAAGGGGGGCTGTTGCTCCTATGACAGAAGTCGAGCTTCTCAAGCTGATCGAGGGGGGCGAAAACATCCAGGTGGAGTTTAAGAAATCTACCACCGAGATTACGAAGGATGTTTATGATACCGTCTGCTCGTTTTCCAATCGGGATGGCGGAACGATTGTCCTGGGCGTCAAAGACAACGGGGAAATTTTGGGCATCGCGCCGGATGCAGTGGACCGCATGAAAAAGGACTTCGTGACTTCCATCAACAACGGGCAGAAAATCAATCCACCCCTCTATTTGCGGCCGGAAACCTATACGGTGAATGGCCGCACACTGCTGGTCATTCAGGTGCCGTCCGGCAGCCAGGTCTGCCGCCACCACGGACGCATTTTTGACAGAAGCCATGAAGCGGATATAGACATCACCGATAATTCCGACATGGTGTATCAACTGTATGCCCGGAAAAGCGGCAGCTACTTTGTCAACAAAGTGACCCGCTTCCAGATGGAGGACCTGCGCCCCGATCTAATTGAGCGTGCCAGAGCCATGACTGCCAGCCGAACAGCCAACCATCCGTGGAAATCCCTATCGGATGAAGAACTGCTGCGAAGCGCCGGGCTGATTTTGAAAGACCCCGAACGGCAGCTGGAAGGCATCACCCTGGCGGCGATCCTTCTGTTTGGCAAAGACTCCACGATCCTATCCGTACTGCCGCAGCACAAAACAGACGCTATTTTTCGGGTGGAAAATGTGGACCGCTATGATGACCGAGACGTTATCATCACCAATCTGCTGGAGACCTACGATCGGCTGATCGCTTTTGGCCAAAAGCACCTCAGCGATCCATTTGTGCAGGAGGGTGTCCAGAGTATCAGCGCCAGAGACCGTATCCTGCGTGAGATATGCTCCAACAGTCTGGCACACCGTGATTTTTCCAGCGGCTATGTAGCGAAATTTTTGATTGAGCGTGACCGCCTCTACACCGAGAACGCCAACCGTTCCCATGGGCACGGTGTCCTGCACCTGTCCTCTTTTGAGCCTTATGCCAAGAACCCACCTATCTCCAAAGTGTTCCGGGAAATTGGCTTGGCGGACGAGCTCGGGTCCGGGATGCGGAATACTTATAAATACACAAAGCTTTACTCTGGCGGAACCCCGGAATTTATCGAGGGCGATGTGTTCCGCACTGTAGTTCCACTTACCTCGATTGCGGTGGAAAGGGTTGGACCGCAGGATGGGATCCAAGTGAAGACCCAAGTGAAGACCCAAGTGAAGACCCAAGTGCTGCTCACGGACCAGATTTTGGCCTTTTGTTTAGAACCACGCTCGAAAGCTGAAATTGTGGAACATTGTGGATATAAAAACGCAAAAGGCTTTACAAAGAGATACTTGCGTCCACTACTTGACAACGGACAGTTGAAAATGACCATCCCGGATAAGCCGCGGAGCCAGCATCAAAAGTATGTGACCATACAAAAAGTTGTGCCAGGAAATTAAATCAAATCGCAAGAGAGATTGGGAAGAGGCATTAGGCAACAAAGAGCTTTATTACGGCAAAAATCTCCGATGAATCCGTTTGTCTTGCCCACCGCTGCAAGACGCCGAACGAGGCACGGTGCCTTCCAGGTATACTGGAGGCGTTGCGGGCAGACGGCGTCCCGTGATCCAGGATGATCCCGAGATTTACTCAGAGTATGCCCCCTACGTTTACGTGGAGGACATGAAGAATTTCATTGATTGGATGAGTCAATTGAACCGTGTCGCATGGGCCTGACTACTATTTGACGACTATTTGCAAAACTCCCGGAGTCGTTGCGGCGCAATGGCTCCGGGCCTTTCCCCCAAAAGCTGTGAAAATCGTGCAAATCTACTGAAACCCTTGCGCCACAACGGTTTCCCTTTTGACAGCCTGATAACTCCGACTCTGAAGGCCGCTGGTTCGAATCCAGTCGGGCGTACCAAAATGTGTAGACAAAAAAGATGCACAGTAGAAATGCCGCGCTTTCGTGCGGCATTTCTGCGCTTTTTCGAAGAAAATGGGGTAAACAAAATGAGAAGAGTTAAATAATTGAAAAACGGTCTCCGTTTCCCTAAACTGCGCTCTCGAGGGACGCAAACGCGGCAATCTCCGTGCAGAAGTGTTTCGAACTCTCCGGCTCTCCTACATCCCCGAAGCCTGTCATCCTCAATGACAAACTTTGGGGGCTTTTTCCTTTTCCCAGGGAGCGGGTGCTTGCTGCTTATGCTTCGTTTGTTCGCTATTCTTTGTCGGAGTTGGTAATAGCTTTCCCAATACTTTCTGGTTATACTTGCATTACCATCAAGGAAGGAGGCCAGCACAGAATGGCAGAGACGCAAAACCTATACGCCCAAAATTGACCTGGCCCTTCATACGAAGGTATGTGAGGAGAAGGGAAGAGCAGGCCAGACCACCAGCCAGTACATCACCCAACTGCTTGTGAAATACTACGAGATGAAAGAAAATGGAGGGAAAAGCGACATGGCCAACATTGGAAACAGAGTGATGGCATTTCAGATCTCAGAGGAACTTTTCCAGCGGATCAAGCGGTACCTGGAGCAGGAGAGTAAGTACCTGGGCAGCAAATATACACAGCGGGAATTTGTCCTGGATCTGATCACTGAGGCACTGGACGCGGCTGAGGAGATCCCGGAAGCTTGCCAAGATCAGGGAGAGGAGGTGGAACTGGCAACGGCAGAGAGCGCCCTCGCAGCGGCGGAATTCGAGCCGGAAAAGCCAGGGAATAGAGCTGACTGGTGAACAGCCACCAGATAATGGACTGAGCAGCTTTTTGGTGCTTTGCTACAAACCCAGCAGATCTTGACAGGCATTTAAAACGTAGACCATAATGAATATGTCATATGAATAGTCTCTCGGCTCACTGACCCTGACCTGGATAAATATACCCACATTATAATATAGATGACAAAGCAGATCATACAGCATTTTTACAGCAAAATGGAGATGAGTTGTTATGGAGAAAACTGTCTAAATAAAAAATGGCCAGTCAGAAAAATCCGCTTATTCATTGTTTTGCGATGCAAATTTTGAGTGGACTCATTATATTTGTAGTTTGTATAAAAGTATAGTTTGTAGATTTGCGGATTTTTCATCTTGAAGACGCCCGCCTCTTATTGGGAAAATAAAAGTGGAGACGAGAGGCAGTGTGTAAGGTGCAGAGACAGATAAAGGGTGGACAAAAAAGTTTTGTCCAAATTTTCCCTAAATCCAATGGAACATATCTCAAACCAAGAGTTTTGGGTTATTTGAATCAAAAATATCGCTAAGTATTGTTTAATATTTGGCCTTTTTAAATTGCATTGTGAACAATGATCAAAAATTTTTCCTTTAATTTAACAAAATTTCCTATTGACGTTCGTTGAAATTTTAGTTATTCTACAATAGAAAGGTTATTAAACCTGAAATTGAATTATTTGTGGAGTCAAACGAAGACGCACCATCGCGGGTATCGTGATAGGGTGTAGTCTTTGTTTTTTTATTCTCTTACAGGTTTAATAGCCCTACAAGATCTGCGTAGAGCTCGGAAACCAATCAATACAAAAGGAGAGAATTATGAAAAAAGCAAAGACTTGGTCTACAATCACCCTCGCAATGATCCCCATTTGTTTAGCAATCAACTATGTCGGTGCACAGATTGCGATCGCACTGAAGCTTCCCATGTACCTCGATGTCATCGGCAGTATTATGATGGGTGCTATCTGCGGACCGATCCCAGGTGTTGTTCTTGGCGCACTGTCCTCTGCGATTAACAGCCTCAGTGAACCCACTGCCATTGCCTACATCCCTGTTACCGTGGCTTGCGGCTTGGTTGCTGGCCTGCTGGGTAAAGCCGGATTCATGAAACAGCTCTGGAAGAGTCTAATTGCTGGATTTGTTTTGGCTGTTGCAGCCGTGGCAATCTCTTCTCCCATCACTGCTTTCCTGTATGGTGGCATTTCCGGCACTGGCAATGATGTGATTGTTCTGGGACTTCAGGCTGCTGGCATGGGGCTGCTACCCGCCACACTGATCGCTACCTTGATTACTGAGTTTTTTGATAAACTTCTTTCCTGCTGGGTGGTATTCTTTGTTGTCAAGGCGCTGTCTGACCGCCAGCTGTCCAAATTCCCTCTGGGCTATATCTACATGAGAACTGTTGATGAGGAAGAGGACTAGAGTGAAGGAAGATTTTTGCTCACCAAAGATGCCTATTTGAATCAGGCATTTATGTAATGGTGCAAGCGCCTCGCCGGAAGCGCATATGAACAGATGGCGGGGCGCTTTTATAAAATTTGCTGGATTTCACCTGCGGGAATCCTTAATGAAAGGATTCGTCGTATCGTATGGTATTTCCGCCTGAATATATCACAAAGGAGGCCGGGGAGTCACATGGACTTTACCGAGATTCATCAAAAAGTATCCTCATCCGATTGTGGAAAATTCTGGTTGGACCTGAACCCAATGACAAAACTTATCATGGTGTTGTGTGGCGTTGCGACATCTATTCTCCTGCCTGGGTTCGCCTTTGGCTTCGCATGGGCGATTCTCCTGCTGATCTTTGCCTCTACCTGCGGCAAGGGCAAGCAGATGGGAGCCGCCATGGTATTTATTTTTGTGGTATTCGTCATTGTTTTGGTGACGGCACGGGCATTTTTCTATGATGGAGACAGTCCAATCCTCTGGTCTGCCGGACGATTTTCTATCAAACTGCTTGGTATTTATCAAGGGCTTCGTTCCAGCAACATTATCCTTAGTTTCTCCAGTTCTCTGATCTTTTTCTACATGACCACCGAACCGGAGAATCTGATGCTGGAATTGGAAAAACACAAAATGTCTCCCCGTGCTACGTTCATCATTATGACCACGTTTCAGATGATCCCGCAGATGACCGAAAGCTCCAAAACTATTCAAAACGCACAAAAAGCCCGAGGTATTGAAAACGAAGGAAAACTCATTACGCGAGCCAAAGCGTTTTTGCCTATGCTTATGCCGCTGCTGCTGTCCGCCTTCACCATGGCGGAGGAAAAGACGTTAGCGCTGGAGACGCGCGGTTTCAATTGTAGCGCCCCCAAAACCCGTGTTCGGCTGGTACAGGACTCTAAAAAACAAAAAACCGTTCGCGTGGCTATGGTAGCTGTTACGGTTGTAGTTTGCCTGATCGGAGGTTATTTCAGATGGCTTGCATAGAGTTAAAGGATGTTTCCTACCGCTATCCTACCTCACCCAGAAAAAATCTGAAAAACATCAATCTCACAGTGGAAAGCGGAGAATTTATCGCTGTCATCGGCCGTAACGAAGCAGGAAAAACCACCCTGTGTAATGTGATCCGAGGCTTTGCTCCGCACTTTTATAGCGGTAAGATTTCTGGTTCTGTCACGGTAAATGGCAAGGACGTACTGAAAACTGAAATCGGTGATCTTTCAGGCGATGTTGGCTATGTGTTCCAGAATCCGTTTAATCAAAACAGCGGTGTCAAATCCACGGTTTATGAAGAAATATCTTACGGACTGGAAAATCTTGGCGTTCCGCGGGAGGAGATTTTCTTGCGCGTAGATCGGGTCATTGAACTGTTGGGCATCGGCTATCTAGCCGGTAAACATCCACTGAAGCTCTCTGGCGGCCAGTGCCAGCGGGTTGCGCTAGCATCCGTTATCGTTATGGAACCGGAAGTGCTCCTGATCGACGAGCCCACCAGTCAGTTGGATCCGAAGGGTACGGAGGATGTGTTTAAAATCATCCAGATGCTAAAAGAAAAAGGGAAAACCACCATTCTGGTGGAGCACAAGATTGATCGCATTGCAGAATATGCCGGCCGTGTTCTGGTAATGGACGGCGGCCAGATTGTTATGGACGGCTCAGCACAGGAGATTCTCAGTGATCCCACACTACTGAACTACGGCATTAATGTTCCAGAGGTTTCCATGCTGGGGCTGAAGCTGCGCGAGTCAGGCTATGATTTGCCCCAGATCCCCATCACACTGGATCAGGCGGAAACTCTGATTGGAACACTGAGAGAGGGCAACTGACATGACTGCATTGGAATTAAAAAATGTTAAATTTGCCTATCCCAACGGCTTTGAGGCGCTGCATGGCATCAACCTGAAAATCGGACAGGGCGAAAAGGTTGCCATTATCGGAGAAAACGGCGCTGGAAAAACCACAATGGCCAAAATGACAAACGGTCTGCTGCGTCCAACCTCCGGCGAGGTATTGGTAGGTGAGCAACCCACAGTGAATAAAACCGTGGCCGCTATCTCTCGCCATGTCGGCTATGTGTTTCAAAATCCCGATGACCAGATCTGCAACCAGAGTATTTTTAAAGAAGTTTCCTATACTCTTCGATATAACAAAACCTATCCTCCTGATGAGATTCGGAAGCGGACAGAGGCCGCTCTGGACGTTGTGGGCATGAAAGGGATGGAGGAGGTCAATCCCTACGATATTTCTTTCTCCCACAGAAAATTTGTTACCATTGCGTCTGTCATCCTGCAGGATCCAGAAGTGGTTTTGTTGGATGAGCCTACAGCTGGACAGGACAAAGATTGCATGGATCGCCTGTCCAGCCTCATTGCGCTGCTGCACCAGCAGGGAAAGGCCGTTGTGACCATTACGCATGATATGAGCTTTGTGGTACAGAACTTTGACCGTGTGGTGGTCATGGCCCATGGTGACATCATTGCAGATGCAGAACCCCGTGAAATATTCTGGGATTTAGATGTGTTGAGGGAAGCGGCCTTAAGCCAGCCGTACACCAGTGCACTGGCGCACCGTTTAGGCCTGTCCGGCAACATTTTGACAGCGGAAGAATTTGTGGCGGCCATGCCAAATAAAGGAGCGATATGAAACATTTAAAGCTAGGGCTGGTACAGACTGGAGACCCACTAAAGCTTTGCACCGACCAATATAACGCATTCTGCGACGCCATGAAAGACGTGCTGGGCGTAGAACTGATTCAAAGTGAATGGGAAATCAACGGAGCTGAAGATGCGGAGCGTATAGCTACTGCTTTTGAGGCGCGTGCGGTAGACCTTACCGTTCTCATGTGCTGTTCTCTGGTGGGGGATGGCCGTGTAATCCAGCCCTTTATACGCTCCCATCAGGAGGTTGTGGTTTGGTGCCTGCCAGAACCGACGCGGGAAGGCCCCTTACTGCTCAACTCCATGACCTGTGCCAATCTGTATACCAGCAGCGCTACACAGATGAGCCGGGAAACTGGCGGCAAACGTGCTAAATGGATTTATGGTCTTGTGGAGGATCCCTTAATGATGCCCCGGCTTCTGTCTAGTATCCGCGCGATCCGAGCACGGAAGTCTATGCAGGGTGCCACACTGGTGCAGGTGGGTAAAACCGCAGAGGGCTTTATTAATCTGGGCTTTGACGCAGAGGCCATCCATGACAAGTCTGGTGTGAACGTCGTATTTTGTTCTCTGGAGGAAATCTTCCGCGATATGAACGCCGTTTCTGATGCAGACGCAACTGCTCTGGCGGGAACCATCGCCTGCGGCGCCAGGTGCTGCACGGCATCGCCGCAAGAGTTGGATGCTTCCGCACGCCTAATTCTGGCTGTTCGGCGGCTGAAAGAACGCTGTCAAGCCTCTGCTTTTGCGATTTCCTGCTGGCCAGAATTTCAAGATGATATGCACATTTCCACCTGTCTGGCCTTTGGTCGTCTGGGGGAGGAGGGCATCCCTGTTTCCTGCGAGGGTGACGTGCCTGGAGCTCTCTCTATGCTGCTTGCACGGGAACTGTCCGACTGCAAGCCCATGTTGATGGATATGGTAGCAATGGATGCCGAAGCAGACGTCATTTCTTTCTGGCACTGCGGCATGGGGCTCCCCTGCTACGCGGATAGCCAAGGATTTTCTGTTACCCAATATCCTGCGGATCCTCGCGTTTTTGAACTGCCGGGCGCATCTCTGGATATCAAATTTGCACCGCAGGACGTGACCATCCTACGGCTGGACGGGAAGTGCAGCCAACTGCTGGTCTGCGAAGCGCAGATTGTTCCTGGGCCTGACCGGGGCTATGACGGTGCCCGCGGCTGGTACTCTCACTTTACGATGGACGGCAAGGCGCTTTCCTGTGTGGACTTCCTGAACACCGTACTCAGCTACGGTGCTCCGCACCACTATGTGATCTGCCCGGGGCATATGGAAGCTGTTGCACGGGAATTTGCCGTTCGTCAGGGGTTGACTCTGGTGAAACCGGAGCCTTATACCGACGGATTGAGGTAATTGCAACATGGGATTTCCGTTTCGTAATCAGACTATGCGGGCCGTGGTGCAGCGCGGTGCGTTTCACTATCCGGTAGAGGATGTGCCCATTCCGGCACCTGGTCCCGGAGAAGCTCTTATTCAAATTGAGGCTGCTGGCATCTGCGCCGGTGACCGGGTCACGTATCAGGGACTGGCTCCATGGGGTATTGACGTAGGAGTTATTCCCGGGCACGAAAGTGTAGGTGTTGTTGTCGCCTTGGGTGACGGAGCTGGTGAGGCCATGGGCATCACACTCGGCGACCGGGTTACTGCGGAGGTGCAGATTCCCTGTGGTACCTGCCCCAGCTGCCGCAAGGGACTGTTCAACCTCTGTGAAGATCTCTCCGGGTTTCTGGAGGGCGGCATGGCGCAGTATATGTTGCTGCGGAAGGGGGCGTTGGTACATAAGGTACCCAAGTCCATTGATAAGATCTGTGCCGCTATGATTGAACCTCTTTCCTGCGGGGCTTATGCGGTGGAACGTGTGGGCGTAGAGATGAAGGACACGGTGGTGGTCTCCGGCATGGGCGCAATTGGACTGGCGGCGCTGCAATTTGCCAAGTTGCGCAATCCCATGCGGCTGATTGCGCTGGGAACCAATGAATACAATATGCGCCTTGCTGCAGAATATGGTGCCGATGCTGTGCTGAACGCCCGGGAACCGAATATCGTGGAGCAAATCCGCGCCTTGACAGATGGCCTGGGCTGCGATGTGTACATTGAGTGCGCTGGTGTTCCCGCTTCCGTGGAAACCGGTGTGGCGGCTCTGCGCAAACGAGGACGTATGATGATCTATGGGGTCTATACCGCTTTAGCCGCCATCGACCTTAATGAAATTGGCCAAAATAAGGAGTTGACCATCACAGGCGGCCATTTGAGCCCCGGTATGATGCCATATGTCATTGACTGTTTGGCGCGCGGCCGCATCCATCCGGAAAAGATGGTCACAGATATTCTTCCATTGGAAGATGTGGATGCTGCTATGAATATCCGAAAGACGAACCATCACAACATTAAAACCATTTTGATCCCGTAAGGTGCGGGGCAGATTAAGGAAGGAGGAGCGCCTTTTGGCGGATGGCTGGAAGGTGGTACATATGAAAATTGTCATTACAGCTCCCTTTGCCGCACAGCAGGTTGAAGAGTTGAAAGGCCAACACGAGGTCCTGTTTAGTCCTCAAGATGATAGCACTCCCTTACGTAGCGAGGAACAACTGCACTCCTTGTTGGCCGAGGAGCGGGCTGAAATTTTTATTACTGAATCTGACCGCGTCACTGCACAGGTTCTGGAAGGGCTAGACGATCTGAAACTGCTGTGTGTCTGCCGAACCGGACTGAATAATATTGACATTCCCGCCTGTACGGATCACGGCGTGGCGCTGGTTAATGCGCCGGGACGCAATGCCGCCGCTGTGGCGGATATGGTGATGGCACTCTTTATTGATATGTCTCGATTTCTCTTTGAGGGCGAGAAGCTGCTGCGTAGCGGTCAGTGGGATGAAGGCATTTATTACCGCCTTCGTGGGCATGAACTTTACGGCAATACTGTGGCCACCATTGGCTTCGGTGCCATTCCCAAGGAACTGGCCAAACGGATTTCCGGTTTCGGCATGAAGATGATCGCCTACGATCCCTATGTCAGTGCGGAGATCATGGCATCTTACGGGGTGGAAAAGGTCACACTGGAGGAGGCTTTCTCCGGAGGTGACTACGTGACGCTGCATCTCCCTGTCACAGAGCAGACTCGCCACATGGTAAACCGTGACCTGCTCAAGCTGATGAAGCCCAGTGCGTATTTTGTCAATGCGGCCCGTTCTGCTATTGTAGTGGAGGAAGATGTGCTGGAGCTTTTAGAAAAGCACCGGATTGCCGGTGCTGCCTTTGATGTGTATGAGGAAGAGCCGCTTGGTTTGGATAGCCGGTTTTTGAAGCTAGATCACACCATTTTGATTCCTCATCTAGGTGGTGCATCACTGGATGTTGTGGATAATCACTCTCGTATGATTACGACAGATATTGTGCGTTTTATCAGCGGTCAGAAACCGGAGCATCTGGTGAATCCCATGGTGCTTGGATGATGGGGGAGGAACTGATTCTTGCGGTGGATGCCGGAACCGGAGACTGTCGTGTTATCGCTTTTTCACTGGACGGGGCCGTCCGCTATATTGCCAAGCACGAGTGGATCTATGAAAAGGCGGAGGGGAATGTCTTTACCTTTGATGCTCGGCGCTGTTGGGCGGAAATTTTTGGAATGCTGAAAGAAACCGTTTCTCATTTGCCGGGTTGTTGTGTTATGGCTGTCACCACCGCCAGCCAACGGGATGGTATGGTCTTCCTAGACTGCCGGGATCGCGAGGTCTACTGCGCACCGAACATGGATCTGCGGGGAGCAGAGGTGTTGGACGAGTTGCAGCCTTTCAGAACAGAGATTCTAACGCGGACCGGGCTTCCCATTAGTGCACTGTTCGGCTTGCCTCGGATGGTATACCTCCGCAAGCATTCACCTGAGGTGTATGCGGATATACGCTGTGTTATGATGCTGTGTGACTGGATTGCATGGCGGCTCAGCGGTGAAAAACGAAGTGAACGGGCGGCGGCCAGCTCATCCCAGATGCTGAATCTGGAGCAGGGAGAGTATGACACAGAGCTGATGCAGCGACTGGGTCTTCACACGGATATCTTTCCCCGGTGCAGTGCTGGAACGGAGGTCATTGGCCAGCTGCGACCAGAGATAGCCGCAGAACTGGGAATCTCCTATCCTGTGCCAGTACTGATCGGCGGAGGAGACACGCAATGTGGCGCTGTTGGTATGAAAGCCCTGCGTCCCGGCGATGTGGGTGCCGTGGGCGGCACCACAACGCCTGTGCTGGCCGTATTGGACCATCCGCATGTTGATCGCGACGGGCATGTCTACACAGCCTGCAGCGCTTTGAAAAACCAGTGGATTCTGGAGTCATGTGCTGACAGCACTGGCTTGTCTTTACGCTGGGTGCGGAACCTGTTTCTCACGCCTGAGGCAAGCTTTGCAGACATGGAGGCAGAGGCTATGCAGGTGCGGCCGGGCTGCGACGGAATGTCTGCCTATATTGGCGTGGGTATCCGAGATGAGGATCGGGGCCTCAATTGGGGAGGTTTCTGTTTCCCGGTTCCCTGGAATGTTAGCGATTATACCCGAGCGCACTTTTTCCGCTCTGCCTTTGAGACCAATGCCTTTGGCGTTATGGCCAATCTAGAGGTTTTGCAGCGCAAAGGCATTGCACTGCCGGAACAGCTGCACGTCTGTGGCGGACAGAGCCACAGTGGGCTTTGGCCCCAGATTCTGGCAGATACTGTACAGATCCCAGTTCAAACCTATCAAACCACAGAGTGCACAGCTTTAGGAGCTGCCGCTATGGCAGCCTTTGGTACGGGTGTTTACCGTTCGCTGACAGAGGCGGTGAGTGCTTTTTCTGCAGAAGGAACGCTCTACCGCCCTGATGCAGGCTCACCCTATCCGGAAATTTATGCTGCGTGGCTGCGATTGCACCGGCATATGATCGCATTTTAACTAATTTGACGCTAAAAGGAGAATGCAACCATGATGATGGAAGAAGAACGCAGACAAATTGTAGAAGTCGGCAAGCTGCTCTACGACCGCGGTCTTGTGCAGATGAGCGGCGGCAATATCAGTATCATTGACCGCAAGGCAAACCTTGTGGCCATCAAGCCCAGCGGTGCTCAGTATATCCATATGAAGCCCGAGGATATCATCATTGTGGATATGGATGGCAATGTCGTAGAAGGCAACAAAAAACCATCGATTGAAACGTTTATGCACCTGGGCATCTATAAGAAGCGCCTAGAAATCAACGCAGTGGTTCACTGTCATCCTGTTCATGCAGTGGCATGGAGTTTGAAGCACACCTATCTGCCTAGCGTTATCGCAGCGCAGTGGGCGCTTAAGGGGGCTGTGAAGGTGGCACCCTACGAAGGGGCCGGCACCACCGGTCTTGCAGACAGCGCGGTCAAGGCAATCGGTCAGGATGGCTACGGTTGTATTCTTCAGGCTCATGGTGTCATTTGCGGCAGCCCCTATGACGTGTTCCACGCCTGCGAACTGTGCTACACGATTGAGGATGCCTGCCAGATCGCTGAACTCTGCGGGAGTACATCGGGCGGCGAAATGTTTACCATCGACCGCCAGCTGGGTGAGGAAGGTGGCTATGACGGCCTTGAAAAGCTCCGCCGCTATGCAGAAAACTGATTGATTCTTTCTGGAAAAGGGGTGTTTTGATGAATCGATGGACTTCCCCCAAACCCTCTGTTGAGGAATTACTTCGTGGCTGCGACAGTGTCCTCATTGCCGGCTGCGGCGGTGGCGGTGACCTAGTACAAAGCGTTTCTATAATGAATTACGCCAAAACACTGGGGGTTAAGCACATCGCTTTGGCCACGATTTCCGTGAACTGGTGGGGCACCTTTGCTGATGGATGTGAGGTATTCGATCTGGGCTGGTTTCAGCCTTCCGAACGACTCAACGAGAATTTGGTTCGCATTTTGCCGGAAACTAGGCTTGTTGGTGGTATGGGTGCTGGCAATCCTACTTATGAAATTGCCATGGCGCAAACCTTTGATGTGCCGATTTACGGGATCAGTCTGCGCAACGGTTTGCCCGGTGTCAAGCATGCACTGGAAATCATTGCGAAAGAGCACGACTGCCAGCTTTTTATCTCTGCGGACATTGGTTCCGATACCTTCTTTACAGGCGAGGAAACACAGGTCTGCTCTCCCTTGATTGACGCATTCAGTGTCATCTGTGCCTCTGAAATGAGCATCCCAGGTGTGTATGCCCTGAACGGCTATGGTGGTGATGCGGAGATGCATATAGCGCATTTGAATCGCAATGTGGGAGAATGTATGCGCCGGGGCGGATTTCTGGGCGCAAGCGGCCTGACCCAGAAAGATGTCTTAGATCTTCAGAAAATTTTTGATATTATTGGACCTGATGATGTAGAACAATGGCCGCAACGGGCTGCTAAGGGCGAATTAGGTGTTTTTTATTGCAAGCGTCTGTGGGGCGTGGAACGGATCCCTGCTGCTGCAGTTACCTTCTTCTTTGACCCAGATGTAGTTTGTGCCATGAATCCAGCCATTCAGGCCTGCATGGACACAAAAACGCTTCAGGAGGCAGAGGATGCCATCTGGAGCCAGTGCGGCATTCTGTCGGAAACTCGACTGGCGATGGACCTACCCTATCCTATGCCGCCGCAGGTGCCGGATCAGCCGTGAGGAGGGCGTTACCCATATGACCTTGCAGGAGTTTATCTCAGGGATGCCCAAGGCAGAAAATCACATTCACCAAGACGGGGCCACCTCTCCGGAAAGTGCATTGTATCTTGCAGAACGGCATGGGATGACGCTTCCCTTTTCCACTCCGGAGGAGGCAGCCCAACGGTTCCAATACCGGAATCTCGGTGATTTCATTCGCATGATTGACGCTACCAATGCCGTCATTCAGGATGAGGAGGACATTGCCTATCTGGTTACAGAGCTGGGGAGAGATGCCGCCACGCAAAACATTCGCTATCGCGAAGTAATGCTTTCCTGCGACTTTCATGAGCGCACCGGCATCTCGCTGGATGCGCAGATGCGGGGCTTTATTCAAGGCCGTGAAGCGGCCAAAACTCAGTTTGGCGTGGAATTTGCGTGTATCCCAGAATTGGATCGCACCAGCCCGCCAGAGAGGAATCTCTCTCTTGTCAATCGGCTAGAGCCATGGCGAAAGGATGCCAACATCGTGGCTGTGGGACTCGACAGCGCCGAAGCCGGATATCCGGCGCACCGGCATAAGGAAGCTTTCCGGCGGGCCAGGGAACTGGGCTATTACTTGACTGCCCACGCAGGCGAGGCCTATGGTCCTGTGAGCATATGGGATTCGCTGGATGAAGCTGGCTGCGGCCGGATTGATCACGGTGTCCGTGCGGTTGAGGATCCTGAACTGGTGAATCGGCTGGCGAGAGACCACATTTTTCTGACAGTCTGTCCCCTCAGCAACCTTGCACTGAAGGTGTTCCCCGATATGGAGCACCACAGCATTAAGCAATTGATGGATGCTGGCGTTCCTGTCAGCATCAATTCCGACGATCCACCGTTTTTTTGTGGAGATCTGAATGAGAATTACGAAGCGGTGGTGCGCACGTTCCGTCTGGCCAAGCCGGAACTGCACGCACTTGCCAAAAGCGCATTTACCAATTCCTATGCGCCGCAGACTATGGTGAATGGCTGGATACAGGAATTGGATGACTATTTTTCTGAAAACGATTTTATTCTCTGAATCACAAGGTGTATCCCAAAAGGGATATAGCAGGAAATAGGAGGAAACGTCTTGAGTGCCATATTAAAAGAAAAGACGCCCGGCGTTGCTGTTCTGGCCTATGGGTATGAAGCCGTGGCCCGTGGCGCACTAGAAGCAGATGTAAAGGTTGTGGCAGGTTTCCCCGGAACCCCCAGTTCCGGTTGCTTGGAGGCCTTGACCACAGTAGCCAAAGACGAGAATATCCATGTGGAGTGGGCTACCAACGAACGCGTGGCGCTGGAGGTAGCTTGGGGGGCAGCCATGGATGGTCAGCGTAGTCTATGCACTATGAATCATCTGGGTATGAACGTGGTCATGGATTGTCTAAAATATAGCAACAACTATGGTGTTACCGGAGGCATGGTGGTATTCGCAGGTGACGATGTGGGTGCCAATACCTCTGCTATTGAATCGGACTCCCGTGTGTTGGCTACGGCGGCAGATGTCCCCGTGCTCTGTCCCTCTACTGCTCAAGAAGCCAAGGAGATGACCAAATACGCCTTTGAACTCTCCGAAGAGCTTGGCTGTCCCGTGGTGGTGCGCAGTGTGTGTCAGCTGATGATGGCGCAGACGGTTGTGTCGGTAGATGCGCGGGAAACGGTGCCCCATAAGAGCGAGTTCGCGCCCAACCCCCGGCGGGTCGTTATGTTTGAGCCGGGCACCATGTCTGCTGTGACCATCCACCGCTTCATTCACAAGAATCTGGAAAAGTGCCGGGCAATTCTGACGCAGAAGGACTACGATTATGCAGAGGACGGCGAGGGACGCATCGGACTGGTGTGCTGCGGTGTAAGCTACAGTCTGACTCAGGCGGCTATGCTGCGTAGCGGGATTTCAGCTCCAGTGTTAAAGCTCAGTTGTGTCAATCCCATGAACGAAGATCTGATTGTCTCTTTTGCTCAGAAAGTGGATGCTCTTCTGATCATTGAGGAAGGGGAAGCGTTTGTTGAGGAGCGCATTATGGCGCTGCTGGAACGCCGCGGCTTGTCCACAAAGATTTGCGGCCGCATCAGTAAGGACATTCCCTATGGCGGTGAGCTGTTCACAGGCGACATCGAGCGCCTGCTACGTAAGGTTCTGCGCGGGGAGGATTATGATCCCACTGCCGGAAGCGCCCAGCCCTTCCTGTCGGAGCGAAATCTCACTCTCTGTGGCGGCTGCGGTCACATGGGTGTGTTCTATGCGATTCGGAAGACAATGGATACCTATAACGGCGGCAAGTATATTGCCTTTGCCGATGCGGGTTGCTCTTTCATGGGCATTCTGACTCCTGCAAAGAGCATCACCTCCGCCACTAACATGGGTGGTTGCATCAGCTTTGCCAGTGGTGCGGCTGATGCCGGCAGCGAGGTCCCCGTGCTGGCCTTGTGCGGTGATGGCGGTTTCCTGCATGGTGGATTTTCTGGGCTGGTCAATGCCGTGTTCAACAAGTCTAATCTGGTCATCTTGTTGCTGGATAACAGCACACTGGGCAACACTGGTCTGCAACCTACCGGTTGTACCGGCAGAAATACCGTGGGTGACGCTGTGCCTAAAGTGAACCTGGAGGAGCTGTGCCGGAGCGTAGGCGTCCCATATGTAGACAGTGTGGATCCCCTCCAGCTTTCCGACACCATGGATGCTATCCGTAAGGCACTGGATGCGCCCAAGCCTGCTGTGATTGTGACCCGCCAGCCCTGCGTAATCAGCCGCCTGAAGGCTGAGCAAAAGGCCGGACTTCCCAGACGGACTGCTGTGGTGGATGCGGCGAAATGCCGGCGCTGCGGCACCTGCGGCGATCTCTTCTGCTCCGCGGTTGTTCGCTCTCAAGTAGATCAAACCACTATTCGCTCGGACCTCTGTTCCGCCTGCGGTATGTGTGTGGAGCTCTGTGAGAACGGAGCAATTTCTCTTGTGGAGGTGGGAAAATGAGCGCTTTCTATCTCCGTATAGCCGGTATCGGCGGTCAGGGTAGTGTCCATCTGGCCAAAACGCTGGCACAAGCGGCTGTTGCTTGTGGAACCACTGTCAGCATGTTCGAGCGTCCCCGCTCTGCCATGCGTCTAGGTCCCATCACCTGTGATCTCTGCTTCAATGCGCCTGCGTTTTCCCCCTTAATTGTTCCAGGGGAGGCAGATGCTGTGCTGGGAATGGAGCCACTGGACGGAGTGATGAACGCCGCGTACTATCTCAAAGAAGGGGGCATGCTTTTGTTGCAGGCACAGACCACCCCTACCATTGACGAGGTTGTTCTCGTTATGACAGACCCCCGCCGCGAGGAGTGGAAGCAACAGCTTGCACAGCGCGGTGCCGAAATCCTGACGATTCATCCAGAGGGCGAGGATATGCGGGGCAGGAACTACTATATGCTGGGTGCGCTGCTGCGGGCATGTCCCCAACTACCTGTAACGGTGGACGCGGTGGAGCAGCAGCTTAGTGCACAGCCTGCCAATCTGGAACTGTTCCGCAAAGGACTTCACGCTGACATCAACGGATAAACAGAGTCCTTCTGCGCACCGCAAAACGCTGTGCGGGGGGACTTTCAGGAGGAAAGAGTATGGCAAAGCTGCACGAGGTACACCAGTCCCGTCAGCGGATTCACGTCATGGAAAAAATGAATGGCTGTGCAATATATGGGGCAGATTTGCATCTGCCCCATATGCTCTATGCAAAAGGGGTCGTAACTGGCTGCCCATATGGGGAGATTCGTGCGATTCACACGGAGGAGGCGTTGAATATCCCTGGCGTGCGTGGTGTTTACACGGCTGAAGATATTCCGGGGCACAATGGTTTCGGTGCCTTCTGCAAGGATGAGCCAATTCTTGCGGAACGGTATGTCAAATTTGCGGGAGATGTAGTAGCTGTGGTCGTAGCAGACTCCCCGGTCCTTGCGGAGCAGGGAGCTAAAGCTGTCCGTGTGGAGCTAACACCATTAAAGCCGGTTCTCACGGTGGAGGAGGCTTTATCTGGAGAAATCGTTATCAACCCAGCCTATCCTGATAACCTCTGCGCCTCGCAACATCTAATCAAGGGAGATGCTGCTGCAGCGTTAGCCCAAGCGGAGGTGGTTGTGGAGGAAACTTATGAAACCGCATGGGTAGAGCACGCCTATCTAGAGCCGGAGGCTGTTGTTGTGTTGCCGCTTGAGGGTGGCGGACTTGAAATGCGTGGCTCCACGCAAAACCCCTTCTTCAATCGAAATGTCATCTGCGAAGCCCTCTGCTTGACAGAAAAACAGGTGGTCATTCACCCTGATACGCTTGGCGGCAGCTTCGGCGGAAAGTGTGAACAGATTTCCGCTATGGCGGTTCGTGCCGGAATCGCGGCTCTGCGGCTGAATCGACCCGTCAGCTATGTGTTCACTCGTGAGGAATCTATTCAGCAGAGCCATAAGCGCCACGGTATTCGCACACATATTCGTCTGGGTGCGGATCATACAGGGATCCTGACGGCATTGGAGGCCAGAGCTGTGATGGACGGCGGAGCCTATGTCAACGAAAGCCCCATCGTCACTTGGAAATCCACCAATTGTGGGGCTGGCCCTTATCGTTTTCCTGCTGTCTACTATGAAAACAAGGCCGTTATGACCAACAATATGGTCTGCGGTGCCATGCGTGGTTTTGGAACTCCGCAGGCGATTTTTGCACTGGAAAGCGCTATGAATGAGCTGGCGCAGCGGCTACACATGAATCCTTTAGAGCTGCGGCGCAAAAACTTCCTGCGGAGAGGAGATACTACCGCCAGCGGGCAGCTTCTACAGGGGCATGTGGTCAGTATAAACACGGTTGCCCAGCGTGTTGCGCAGACCATTAGGTTTGATGAAAAATTTGAAACTTACTCCCACCAGACTGGCTCTATCCGACGGGGAGTCGGCATTGCATGCTCGATACGTGGTGTCAGCTTTGGTGCGGATTCCGAGGACGTTGGTAGAGCTAGACTTACCGTTTTGCCGGATGGCCGCGTAGAGGTGCGCTGTCCTATGATGGAAATGGGACAGGGGGCGGAAACGGTTCTGACGCAAATCTGCGCAGATGGCCTGCAGATCCCTCTGGAGCAGGTAAACTGGTGTCAGCCGGAAACAGCGCATTCCCCAGACACCGGTCCTGCCGGTGCTAGCCGTGGCACCTTTATCGGTGGAAATTCCATTTTGATGGCTATTGCTGCGCTAAAGGGGCAAATTGCTGCCTGTCTGTGTGTGAATAGCGACACGGTTTCTTTTTCTCACGGCAGAGTCTTTGTAGAGGAGCATCCGTATTCATGGGCGAAAATCGCCAGGCTCCTGTCTGCGCACGGCTGCCAAGATGCCGCTGCTATGTACAAAGTTCCTGATGCCAAATGGGACAATAACCGCTGTCAGGGCGATGCCTTTATCTCCTATGTTTATTCCTGCCACGCGGCGGAGGTGGAAGTAGATACCGACACCGGACAGGTCAAGGTTTTGCAGATGGTGGGCTGCCATGATGCCGGGCGGATTATCAATCCCCAGATGGCCGCGGGACAGGTCACCGGCGGCATGGTTATGGGCATTGGAATGGCACTGACAGAGGCGGTAGAGACTGATCCGAAAAACGGTATTATTCGGTCGGACAATTTTGATAGCTACATTCTGCCAACCGCCCGTGATGCCTGCAGAATGACGGTGTTCTTTGAGGAAAACCCTGACAATTGTGGCCCTTTCGGTGGAAAGAGCCTTGGAGAACCAGCCATGGAACCGGCACCGGCCGCTGTCAGCGGTGCTGTGAACATGGCGCTTGGCAGTGCCGGAGCCCTGCGAAGAATTCCTACCACCTTGGAGGATGTGTTTTTTGCGGCACATCCTGAATATAAGGGGGATGCTTGATGAATTTTTGTTCCTATCATCGGCCCACATCCTTGACGGAGCTGTACCTCCTGCTGGAACGGGAGAGGAATACGCCCTTGTTTCTATCAGGTGGCACGGATATTCTGGTACAGGATAGGGCAAACGGCAAATATGTCGGTAGAGCCGTCTATGATCTGACTGCACTGCCGGAACTGAAGGAGATTCGCCGGAATGATGACACCCTCTTGATCGGCGGCGAAGTTACCCACAGTGCTGTTGCCAATTCTCCGCTGGTGTGTCAGCTGGCCGGACCTCTGGCCGCTGCCTGTGGCATGGTGGGCGCGGTACAGCTGCGGAACCGGGCCACGCTTGGTGGAAACATTGCCAATGCCTCACCTGCTGGGGACTCTCTGGGGCCTTTGGCGGCATTGGATGCCGTAATCTGCACGGACTATCTTGGCTCTATGCGGCAGATTCCCATTACGGAATTGATCGAAGCCCCCGGCATACTGCGTCTCGACCAGAGAGAGTTTATCCGAGATATTCGGATTCCGGCACTCCCGGCGGATGCACAGTGGCGGTTTCGAAAAATCGGCCGCCGAGAGGCTTTGGCTATTTCCCGGTTGACACTGACACTGGTGTTGCGGCTGGCAGAGGACCTTAGCATCTCCGATTTTCGGGCTGCTGTAGGTGCAGTGTTCCCCCGGCCAATGCGATTTCCTGTCGTTGAGGGACAATTCATTGGTCGGATACTGACAGAGGACACTTGTTGCGAAATGGCAGAGGCAATTTCTGCAAAGATACCAGAAATCACGGGAATGAGAGCATCTACTCGCTATAAGCAACCGGTTACCAAACTGGTATGCAAGCGACTTCTCATGGAAATGGAGGTATTTTCTTGAACAGAATTCCAATCCACTGCAAAATCAACGGAGAACATTTGGAACTGATGGTGGATCCCAACCAGAGGGCGCTGGATGTTCTTCGCGATCAGTTGCGACTGACGGGGACTAAAGAGGGTTGCGGTGTAGGTGAGTGCGGCGCTTGCACCATCCTTTGCGGCGGTCTTGCAGTCAATTCCTGCCTGATGCCCGCTGTCCAGATGGACAGAGAAGACATTTGGACAGCTGAGGGTCTTGCTCAGCTGGAAATCGGACAACAACTGCAGAGAGCCTTCTCTGAAAACGGTGCGGTGCAGTGCGGCTTCTGCACGCCAGGTATGTTAATGTCTGCATATGCACTGCTGCTGAAAAATCCTAAGCCGGACGAAGAGGAAATCCGCATAGCTCTCTCGGGAAATCTTTGCCGCTGTACTGGATATGATCCTATCATCAAAGCAATCCAATGTGTCAGTACATGGAGAGAAAATGAAGGAACCACACTTTCTGAACAGGGGTAGCAAATACGAACAAATTTTTGGGATTTATCCGATTTGCTGCTCCTGTTTTGGCCCAGAATATCTTTAATTGCGGATGCTTTTCGTTGTGCTACATGCGCCAGTGCAGAAACAGGACACGATGAATAAGTAGTTATATCTCAGATTGACTTGTTCGGGTGGATCGTATCAATATCTGTGAGGATCAGTGCCGCTATTCCCCAAAAATCGATCAAATGCTGGAACGCATTAGTATTGGACCCGGCCCGAATAATCGTAATATTTCTGCACGTTCAACAGTACATAGGGTGTGGGTATGGACGGTTCCATTTTCTGCCGGGATTTTCCCTGGCAATCATTTAGAGGGCGCTGGAAAGCTGAAGGCTTCTGTATAAATAATCAAGCATCTCCCAGGTAGAACTGTGTATGACGAAAATTTCTGTAGTTACCGCGGTTGCGCGGGGCCACAGCTCACAAAACTGCACTTGGTAAAATGCAATGAACAAGTTGGTAACGCTAAATGGATAATAGGCAGACTACTATCGAAAAAATCCCCGGGGGCATTGCAGCGCAATGCCCCCGGGGATTTTTTATCAAACTTCGCAAATCTGGACAAAACCTACAAGATCACTCGGCTCCAACGGTTTCCCGTTTGACCGCCTGATGACTCTGCCCACTATCCTAAGTCCAACTAAGCTATGGCATTCCAACCATTGCGATGCAGTTACTTTAGAGTTTTGATTCTTTCGGAATATGAATCCAAGTTTATCAGACGTTATCAAGAAGATTGTTGTACAATATTGCAAGGGGGTTCCCACCATAAATTTACCAATACCAGACTGTCAGCTGCAAAAATACAGGGGATTTCTCCACCTGTGCTTTTTTATGAACGCAGAACTTACTTTCAAACTCCGCCCAAGAAGCGGGGGTATCATCAAACCATTGCCAAGTAAGGCCTACGCTCTCAATATCGTTCCAGGTCAGTCCGGAGATGATGAACTGCAGATGAGCTGGTTTAATCTGTTCTACCATTTTTCGGACTTGGCTCACATCAATATCCGCTAGGGTGTTCCCTTTCCCCAGGAACTCCAGAGAGAAAGCGTAGTCTGCCGAATGGACCACCACCCGGGCCTCATAGCCGGTCAAAGCCATGGCCAGCTGCCGGACCATTTCCGCGGTAGTGTTGCCGGCGGCCGTCATTTTGTCCCGCACGGCTGCCCGCCGGTCCGCCAGGGGCTTGGACTCATCCACAGCGATTCCATACTTCCTTTCCCAGAGATACAAGGACCAAGTGGCCGTCTCCACAAAGAACTGCTTGAGAAGGTGGTCTATCTGGGCTGCGGATATGCTGCTCTGTTTCTCCAGAGCCTCCAAAATGGCTGCTGTCTGTGGATGCCGGCAATATCTGTCCGGGACGCGCTCCCGGATTGGAAGACTGCTCATATTGCCGACCTCCTTATGTCTCCGTGACGTTCACAGTCCCGACCACCGGGACAGCCTCCGCGGCAATCGATACGACCGCTGTCTCGCCGTTTACCGTGAAGGAACTGTAATCCGCCACGCCGGGGCACTGCAGAAGGCAGGCTAGAAAACGGCTGTATGGGATCGTGACGGCCTGCCCAAAAGCCTGTTCAGCCAGCAGCGCGGAGATCGCCGTGGTCGGTTGATTGGTGACATTTTCCGTAGAATATCCTTCCAGCACGGTTACGGCCGCAGTCACCGGCAGCTCTGTCTCTGTCACGCTCACCACTGTCACCGTGGCGCCGATAGGCTTTTCGGCTTCGATATGGGCCGCGCCGGCGATCACCACCTTGATTGTACCGTTACTGGCCCAGAGCGGGATGCAGCTGGCATAGCTGACGCCAGCGGTTTCCTTGGCCCACTGGATGTAATGATTGGCGTTGCCTGATGTAATCGGAAGGCTAAGACGGTCATGGATGCGGGTGTAGAGGGCTACGTCGCTCTCCAGATCAGAGCCACCGGCGGCAGCTTCCAGGTTGGCCAGATCATTCACCCCGGGGACATTGACTGCCATGGAGGTGATGGATCCGGCCGGTACGTTGTAGTCCTCGCCGATATTCTCCGCCTCCACTGTGGCCACCGCCGTCTCATCCGTGATGGTAACAGCTTCCAAAGTCAAATACCGCAGGCCACTGTCAGGGGCATACACCGCCGTTCCCGCAGGGATCACGGTGCCGTCGGTTCCCGTGAAGGTCACCTCTATCCGGGCCTTGGTGCCGGGCTGGCGCACCATGCCCAGTTGGGCCGAATGCAGGTCCAGGTACTCTCCGCTGTCCGGGCCAGGGAACACGATAGGCAGGAGGCCGGACAGGAGCTGGGAGTGCTGCCAAAGAGCATAGGAGATCTGACTGATGAGGGTGTTGGTATAGCTCCCCTCGCGGGTATCAATCTCCACTCCGCTGGCTGTCAGAGCGGTCAGAATTTCTGCCTTAATGACTTCCGGCGTACGGCTCTCAAATACAGATAACTGCGTCATGGACGTGCACCTCCCCATAAATAGTTGTCAGGCTGAACGAGATCTGCAGCGCGCCGCTTTCGAAGGAATCGCTGATCTACGGCGGTGATGTATGGATTAATCATCAGGGCCTCCCGAAGCTTTCGAATGGCTTCGGACTGGCGGACTTCATCACCATAGGGCTGTCCGATCAGGCCGGATAAATCCTGCCTGTAGTCCGTAGTAAAAGCGTCGTGGGCGAACCGCTCCGTGTGGATACAGTTCCGGGCCCACACCAGCACGACGTCCGCGCCGGTCACATACACAGGTCTGCCGGAGCGCCAGATTGGTTGATCTTGCAGAAAATCCCAAGCCGCTTCCCGGGCCAGCGGCAGCGTGCCGGAAGCCGCCAATGCGGTATTCGGAGCTTCAATCATTGGGAACAGGCTCATCGGATACCTTCACCATCCTCTCAACCACATAGTAGGTCTGCCCGTCTGCGGAGCGGAGCAGCAGAACCTGATCGCCCGCATGCAGAAGGGAACCATGAGTGATAGGGGCTTCCTTTGCTGTCTTGCCTTCCACAGTTTCCTCCGGGCGAATTACTTGGCACGTACCGGAAGAAAGTCCGCATGTACAGGTCCCTTGAAAAGCTTTCTGTGGAAGCTCTGCCGTCAGAGGCCAGGATAAGCCTGTCAGCTGTTCCTGCCACCCTGCGGTCAGATGCTGGGCTATGAAAAGATCCTCCAAGTCCAGATCCAACCCGTCGGCCCGAATCTTCAGCGGGGAGGTGGCGAGCACCTTTCCCACCGCATACCAGGACGGCACAGCCTCCGAGGCCTTCCGCCCGAAATATTCATTCAGCCCCACATAGGGGTCTCTTGCGTTTTCTTTCATTCGATCTCACTTCCTGCGCTGGCCGTCGCTGCCACGTTCCGGCAGTTCAGCGTCAGCATGGTATCGTAGTTGTGGTTCTTCCACGTGTGAACATCCGCATCGATCCAGAAGATGCCCTCCAGTCCGGTTTTGTGCTCCCGGACCACCACGGTCTCCCCGGTGATGAGGGATAAATCTCCCAGCACATGCACCGTCACGGTTCTCTGCTGCTTTCCGTCCTCCAGCAGGCGCTTTGCCTGGTTGATAGTGTCAGAGTGGTCGTTCTGGGTGACGTGGGTTTCCATGACGCCCACCAACTCCTGGGAGGCCGCGTCTCCCAGGAGCCGCAGAAAATTCCCGTTTTTGTCGTAGATGGCCACAGAGTTGACCACGTTGGTGGCATCCTCTGTGGTGGTAGCGTCCATCAGGTTCCCCGCCGCTTTCAGCACCAGACTGGAGGCACTGACCGTCCGTTCTTTGACCAGCAGCCCCTCCGGAGTGTACCGGATGGCGTATTGCGTTCCGTTTTTCTCCGCTGCCAGGGACCATACTGTGACGATGGCCTGATTAATCTTCACACTGGAAAACTTCCGCCGTAGCGAAATGCCGGTAGTGGGCAGGGAAGCCACTGGAATCCCTTTCTCCCCACAGAGAGACCAGGTAATTTCCTCTGGCGTAGCGCCGGTGAATTTCGCCGTGCAGTCGTTTTTCTGTAAGTAGATGCCGTAGTCAAAGCAGGTGGCGGACAAGATGGTGTCCTCCGACCCCGCGGTTCTTCGCAGCACCACGCCGGCGAATAGGCGGCTGCCGTCTCCCACCATGGTCACCAGATCCCCGATCTCCGGTACCGGCAGATCACTCCCTTCCAAAAAGGCGATCTCCAGGTCCAGCTGACGGCAAATGGAAGCCTTGTCCCCGGACCAGGTCCAGCTGGCGGCAAGATCGGTAATCTCCCGAGTTGTGCCGTTCCGGTGCTTTGTCAGATAGAGCTTCATGTCACCCTCCCATCAGTACGGACTCCGGCGGAATGGTGATGGTGGTGCCCGGATAAATGAGGTGCGGATTTTGAATCCCGTTGTATCGGGCCAGAGCGTTGTAGTAGGCAGCCGAGTACTTCCCGTAGTACCGCCGACAGATGGCCGATAAGGTATCGCCTTTAACGATGGTATAGGATTGGCTGATGCTGCTGCTCTCCGCCGGACGGGAGCTGTTTCCGGTTACGGACACAATATCTTCCGCCGCGGCCACCTCCCGCGCCTCCAGGTCTGTGTACTCCCGCAGCCATAAAGAGGCGTATATGTCTCCCGTCCCGTCCTGTTCCCGCCATTCCACAGACTCCAGGTAAACCAGCGTGTTGATCTCCGTGCCGGAGACGATGTACCGCACCGGTTCCCCGGCCGCCGCCCAGGCGGTCAGAATGTCCAGATAGTACTGTGGGTCCGAGATCGCCCCCGGCTCCATCCAGGGGTAATTTTGTGCCGGCAGCAGGCATTCCAGCGCCTCGCCGGAAAACCGGCTTCGTCCGCCGGGCCGGTAAACGTCTCCTAACTGGGAGATGTTGATGGCCTCCATGTTCCGGCCCACGCCCCAGGCATATCCCGCTGGAGTCACTGGCAGGGTCAGTGCGGTCCCGTCTTTGATGAAACAGATCTGCATGGATTATCCCCGCCTTTCCGCCAGCTCGATTTTCTGCAGCAGTGCACTGGCCACCCGGTCCACATCAGCGTCCTCCCGGATGCTGAAGGAGTTTCCGGTAATGGTAATCGCCGGAACCCGCCGCTGGCTTCGGGCCTCCACCGCCGTCTGCACCCGCTCCCCCTGGTGCAGCAGAGCAGGAAAGTTGTCATACGGCACATAGTCGATGCCCACAGCTTGTGGGCGGGCCTTTTTTACCGTGGAGGGCGTCAAACTTGTATCTTGGTCAGCGTTATAGCTCCAGTCGCCCGGGATAAAGGTGTCGTCAGCGGAGGGAATATTTTCCCGCCCCTTGGTCAGGGCCTGATTCACGTCATAGCTGCCTCGCCAGCCCCGCAGCGCCGCCGTGTTTTCGTTGATGGAGGAAACCAGGTCCTTCTCCGCCTCCACCACCCCTAGGGCAGCTTCGCTGGAGTCGTACTGCGCCTCTGCCAGGGCCCGGGCCTCTTTTGTGTAAGTCTCCACCAAGGCGCCTGCCTCAGTGTTGCCTGCCTCGTAGTCGGCCATGGCCTCCTGATACAGTGCTCCCAGCTCCTGTAGTCGCTGCGCGTTGTCGTCCGACCATTGCAGACTGGTCTCGCTTCCCGTCAAAACAGTGGAAAGCGCCTCCTGGGTGTAGCTGTCCGCCAGGTTTTCCATGGCCGCCCGTCCGGCGCCGATGGCGCGGGTTGCCTCTGCCAGAGCCTCACCCAGCTCGCCGCCGTAAGCGGTGATCTGCTCCGCGATGCCCTGGTTTCGTTCCGCGTAATACCCCTCGCCTCCGGCCGCGTCCAGCGTTCCCTGCACGGCGTTCAGCTCCGCCTCCGGCTGTCCCCAAGTCTCCTGGGCAAAGGAGCGTCCCACTGTCAGCATCCGCTCCGTCTCGCTCCCCGCGTGTTCATAGAGCCCCCGGTACCAGTCCTTGTAGGCGTCGTCTCTCTTTTCATACGTCTGTATGATCCCGCTGACTGCGCCCAGCAGTCCGCCGATGGCAGCGCCTGCGGCAATTCCCAATGGCGTTGGGAAAAGTGTTCCGCCAATGGCCGCGCCGGTGATGGTGCTGGATACCGTCGAGGACGCAATACTTCCGGCTGTGTCACCGCTTCTGCTTCCCAAATACGCCCCTGTTAATGATCCAAACGTATTGGCGGTAAGAGACACTCCACCTGTTAAGATCAGAGTATTCAGCCTATTAGACAGAATCGCTCCGGCGTCTCCTGCTGTGGATATCTGACTGGTTAAGGTATTTAGATCGTCGGTAGCTTTTTGGACGCTGCTCTTTACATAAAGCGCTTTTTCAAGGGATTTACCCATGTTTTCCGCTGCCTTGGAAAGGACCTGCGTCGCCTGGGTCATTCGCTTTACCTGTGTGGAATATCGGTCGTCCACCTTGTAAACAATGGAATAGCTTGGAATACGATCACCTGCTTTCTTGACGCATGCTTTCTGTATGTGCTATTATTAAGAAAAAATGGAGGGATACAGAATGTCAAATCGCTTCTATTTTACTCTTATGGGGATTTGCCTCATTGGTATCTTTTTCTTTTTGCTCAAAATGCTCGGCACAGAGCTGCAGTATTATTTTTGATTTACCTTTTGCGGCCGTTCCCGCCCCTGCGGGAGCGGCTGTTTTTTTAGAATTGCTCTTTCAGGGGCAAAATGCCGCCTCCGTCCCTGTTTCTTGACTTGTCGCAAAAAAATGGTTTTGCCATTGGGAATTTAGGTAGATGAGTCGCCATCTGTGTGCCCTTTATCCCTAACCTCCATTTCTTGACACTAGTTTTCTCCCAGTGCTATCATAAGAAAAAAGGAGGGATGCAGAATGTCAAATCGCTTCTATTTTATTCTTATAGGGATTAGTCTTGCTGGGAGTCTTTTCTTTGCCCTTAAATTGCTCGGTATTATGCTGAACTGATGCGGGTTTTTGCGCAGCCGTTCCCGCCCACCTGGGACCGGCTGTTTTTTCATCTTCGTTTCCTCAGTCAAGCATCATCTCATGTGCCTGGTCCTGGGCGGAAAGCGCTGTTTGCGCTTCCCGCTCTTTTGTTCCGCTTCATAGGAGGCAAAGGCCCAGATCAGGTCCTTTTCGCCCTGACTTCGCCGGTAGTAATCCCCCGGCAGGAGCCCGTGGACTGCGTACAGGTAATACGCCAGGCCCAGCTCCGGGTCCTCTGCCTCCATCAGCCGTTTTTTACTTCTTCAATGGTGGTCCGCCGGTAGCCAGACAGCTTTTCCACTGCAATGGCCAGATCTGCGATCTCTCCCGGCAGCAGCATGGCCTTGACGGTCTCTGCCGGTGTCACGCCCTGGAACTTCTCCTGCAGAGCCGCCGCCTTCAGGTCCGGTTCCACGCAGCCCGCCAGCAGAATCTGGATGTCTGCTTCCTCTGTCAGGCGTTTGAGCTCCTGAACCCGGCCGTAGGGCAGGGCCCGCAGCGTGAACACCACTGGCGCGCCTGCGGCCTCGCTCAGTCGGGAGATCTCATATCGCGCGGTGGGCATGTTCGCTTTTACGGACACAACGTCCGCTCTCAGCAGCAGTTCCAGGGTGGAGGGGGCGGCGCCCGCCGCCCCGTTGGTCAGTGCTTGTTCCATCTTGGCCCCTCCTGTCAGCTGTCCAGAACGTCGAAGTCCTCGAAGGTGAAGGGGGCTTCGAGCTGTCCCAGCTTGGCGGCCTCCCAGTCTGCCAGCGTCAGGTCGTCAAAGCTGACACCGGTGACGGAGATCCGCTGATTGTTGGGGTTGTCCGGGTCGTCCAGATTGGAGATTAAGGTGTGCCGCAGGTCCTGTCCGTTTTTCAGCGCCTGGGCCTCCGCTTGGATCAGACGGGAGGTGGCGTTGTAAATCCGCACCGTACCGGTGCCGGAGATTCCCGTCAGCTTTTTTCCCGCCACCAGCGTTCTGCAGCGAGCCACGTCCTCCTTGGTTTTGTTCAGCTTGATCTGGCAGCCGTAGCACTCTGCCACCTGTTCGCCGTCCAGCCACAAACTGCCCCAGGTACCGCTCCGTACCAGAGCTGCGTCCAAAATTTCAGCCATATGTAATCCTCCTTACATTCACATTGCCAGGAGGCCGTTGGAGACCTCCAGTACAACGGCAAAATCCTCCATGGCATCCAGTACATATCCGAAAAGCCGGATAAAGACATGGCTGCCGGTATCCTCCTTGACCACAGCTGCGTCATCCAGCGCCTTGATGCGGTTGGCCTCCTCCACATCTCCGGCCTTGGAAGCCTGGTCGATCAAAAACGCCCGGATGGCCGCGGCGTCCAGCTCGGCGCCAGAGCTCTTTTCCAGAAGGACGTCGCCGTTTTCCAGCTCCTTCAGATAGCCGCGCAGGGCGGTCAGCAGGATGCACTTGTTGTCATAGGTGTTGGAGCACTTGCCCTGATAGTTGTCCTCAATGGTGGTCAGCGCATAGTACCGGATCAGATCCACGGCGGCCACCATCTTGATTTTCTTGAGAGCCTGTGTCTCGTCGTCCGCCACCATGGTCTTGGAAGTCACAGCTCTGCCCAGCTTTACCTGCCGGCCGTCGTTGATGAGGATCAGCTTTCCGCTGTTGATGGCCGCGTCGGCATCTTCGATGGTGTCCACACCCGTGACTTCAGGCAGCGGTGCATAGGTGGCACTGCAATCGGCGGGAGTTCCCGCCAGAATACCGGCGATCCGGGAGGTATACTTGCCACCAGTTTCGTACGTGGTGGCGCCCACCTTGATGTTGCTGGCGGTAAAGTTGATGATGCCCTCATGGTCTGCGGCCGTGTCGGGTGGCACGGCTTTTCCGATGTACCTCCCCTTGCGCTGTTCCTTCACAAGGTCGGCCAGCGTGGTGGTATCGGGGGAGGTAATGTCCGGGGGCCCACCAGATAATCATAGCTGTACTGCCCCAGGGCGGCGAATCCGTCGAAGACGGTTCCGCTGTCAGAAGATACCATAGAAAGGTAAATGCGGGTGGGGCGGTTCATCTGCCGGTGTCAGTGTGGGCCGGGGGTCCAGCCAGGAAGTGTTGATCTGAGCATAGGCTCGGTCGCAATCCCGCAGCAAAGCTTTTAATGTGAGCTGCAAATGCCGGTTGTCCACTTGCAAGGCAGGGAGTAACAGTTCCATGACCTGCTCAAAATCCGACGTCTCCATTTGTTCCTCCGATTCTCAAGCGCGCTCTGCTGATAGTGGACATTTTGTGAAAAGTTGCACGTTTCCGTGCAACTTAAACGGATTTCTTCGCCTTTAAGAGCAGATATGGCCCTCACTCTGACTACTATTTGACTGCTAATTTTGAAAATCCGGTGTTATAATAAATAACGAATGAGGTGGTTCATAGAGAATGCTCGGCAAGGTATCTGCGTCAATGATATTCAATTTTTGGACTGGCATGAGAATGTCCAGATGTATTTTGAGCTGCAGATACGTTGCAGAGAAAGACTGTCTTGCGCTTCTGCAGGCTCCCCCTGTTAGGCTGAACGCAGATGGGAACTGCGCGTTTTCCGAAACGCGGCGCGCCGCCAAGCTGTTGCAGCAGTTTGGCGGTTTTCCTTTTCCTGCGGCAGATGGACGGTCATCACCCCCTGATAGTTTGAGAGACCGCACATCGTTGTGCTCTCTGCTCCGTTGGCGCACTCGCCCGCTGTGATAGAGCCGGTGGAGTCCTGGCGGGACTTCTTCTGGGAAAGAGACCTCCGGCGGAGGGATGCGGTCAGGGGGTGTGCAAACGATTAGCTTCTACTACGCTGATCGAAAACCAGCATAACAGAACATCAAACCATTGCATGACCTCGGAGCACAATTTTGATTTTGTTAAGAACAAGTTCGGTAAAATATGAAAACTGTATCGGATATAAAAGGGGGCGGGCAATGTACTACATGAACAGCGATGCGGGAGCTGTGACGGAGGCTGGGGGAGCTGCCGCTTTATAACAAGCTAACAAGCTGTTGCCGGAGGAACATCAGATGGAAGCGATGCTTCCATATCTGCGGACCCATCTGGATGTGGTGGATGATCTGCTGACACCGGGGATACCACGCAACAAGGTGTACAGCACTTGGCGGATGGAGAAACCGGAGCGCTGAAGAATAAATTTCAGGCTTTGTAAAAAATACGGCGTGGATACTGAAAGAATTTTTCAAGAACTGTACTCCAGGAGACGGCAGAACTACATCCAGGCTTATGCCGATTACCGGTAGACGATAGAAAAGGCGATGTGGCAGCAGAGGGATATGGAGGATGGCGGGGAGGAGTGGGATGCTCATGAGGTCGCTCTGGATACAGTCTCCTTCAGCTACCCCATGCGCATTTCCCTGGTCCTTATCATGGAGAGGAAACCGAAGCACCTGATGCTGGCGGAACAGATGATCTTTGAAAGATTCCCTGCCTTTTTGTACATGGATCTGCATAAAGGCATGGCGGCCGTGAATCTGCTCCGATGCTGCAGACCCTGTGGCCGGGGATCCCTGGCGATAGGCGGGTACGACATCTGTTGCTGTGAGAGGGGGGCCGGGCACCGGCGGCAAGACCTGCAGGCAGATGGGAGGCGACAAACGGGAGAAGGGGAAGCAAAGGACGGAGACGGCTGCCGGGGGGCGGCAAGGAAAAAACGATACGAACGAGTGGAACTAACAGGCGGCCAAAGCCCAGACGCTGAAGGACGCATACGCCACCCGGCCGATCACGCGGGAAGAGTATGTACAGAAACTGAATGTGCTGTAAGAGCAGGAAAACACAGGAGGTCTGTCCCTTTTTGGGACAGACCTCTTCAGCTTATCAGAGAACCCCTGCTGGGGATTTTAAAGAAGAGACGCCCGCAGTCGCCTACCGACTCGGCAATCTTGCGACTCAGAGCTGAGTCGGATAGGACGGCGGGAAACCTATGACTGCAACCATCCGATGGGACATCGATTCGGTCTACCCAGCCGATCACAACTTTGTGGTGCTAAATACAATCCTGTCATGTTCCGAATGTCCAGAAGTAGTTCCGCCGCCCTAATTTTATCTGCAGAGGAAAGGTGAGGAGGCAATCCCTTGAAGCAGTTGCTGCCCAACCGGCAGGAAGCGGCCGCGGAGCAAATTGCCTGCCGGAAGTTGTGCCTGGAGCTGTTGGAGTCGCTGTTCTGGTTGTTAAGTGTCAAGAATTGCTCTATCCTGGGCCACACCCTCGGTATATGCGGCTACGAACAGCGATTGTAACACCAAAGGGAGGCACCTGTAATGTGCCGCTAATCCGTGGCGTGATTATACCTCAATAGAGGCCAGGAGAAAAAAGTAAAGGGAAGGAGAGCAAAAGAATGCTGCATCAGGGGAAGCTGCCGGTAGAAAAGAGACTAGAGGTAGTTGAAGGTATTATGCGAGGAGAGGCCAACAGGTACACAGTAAAATAATATTTCATAAATTGATATAAAATGGAAAATTTAGAAGGTGTAATTGAAAATTAGAAGTTTATTTCGATAATGATAATGCTTTATAAAATGTACAAATATTGAAAAAATAATTATGATATTAGTGCATTTACAAATGAGCATTATATGAATACAATATATATTGAAATTGAATTTTATTTTACGAAAAAATCAAGAGAAAAAGGAGATTAAAGGACTATGGAGAAGAAAAAGATGTCCATTCCAGTATCCGTAGGCATCGCCAGCACATGGTTTGGTATGCACTGCGGGTCAGGTTTTGCGACAGGCTCCCAGTACGCAATCTACTACAGCAAGTACGGCTGGCTGGCTCTCATCACGCCCATCATCACCTGGTTGGTGCTGGCGGTGGCCTTTTACTTCATTTTCGAGTATTGCCGGATCACGAAGGTGTCCTCCTACAAGGATTACGCCTCCAACGTTTTCATCAAGAAGATCGGCATTGTATTCATTATCGCGATCGACCTCTGGTCCCTGTGTGCGCAGATTATGGGGGTGTCCGGCATCCTCGCTGGTTCAGGCTCTCTGTTTGAGGAGTACAACGTCAACTACTGGATCGGCGTGGCTGCGGCTGGTGCCATCGTACTGGGCATGGTGGTCTTCGGCTCCCGGGTCATGATGCGGATTTCTACATATCTCACTGTGGGCCTGCTGGTCTGCATCACCATCTTGGGCTTCGTAGGCCTGGCCCAGAACTGGGACAACTTCGTGCAGGTGGTCGCCAACCATGAGAATGGCGGCGGCACTTTCCTGGATGCACTGGGCTCCGCTTTGACTTACTCCGGCGTACAGATCGGCTCCATGTTCGCTGTGTGCTCTATGGCTCCTGAGCTGAGGAATACCAAGGAATCCGCAAAGACTGCCTTCGGCGGCGCGTTCCTGAACCTGATCATGCTGCAGATTCTGGGCCTGGTGATGATTGCCAACTACCCGGAGATCAATGCAGAGACCCTGCCTGTGCTGACGGCCCTGTCCGCCATCGGCATCCCCGTACTGCGGATCCTGTACGCCATTATGCTGTTCCTGGCCCTGATCTCCACTGGTGCTGGCTGCGCGTTCGCCATCGTCACCCGTTTCAAGGGCATCATCGCCAAGTGGTTTAAGTGCAGCGAGACGATTTCCGGCGTCATCATCGCCCTGGTCATGATGGCCATCGGTGTGTTCGGATCTCAGTTCGGCCTCACCGCCATCTTCTCCACCGGCTACGGCTACCTCTCCAAGATGGCCTGGCCTCTGGGCATTTTGCCTGCCATCATTATCCTGCCTATCCGCATCTACTATCTCAAGAAGAGCGGCGGTAAGTATGACTATCCCGCAAAAGCTGAGCGACAGTGACCCCTGAGAAATAGCATCAACGGTTCCGGAGCCGCCCGCCTTTTCAGCGGGCGGCTCTGACCGGAGAACTCGGCATCCCGATGCCGGACATTAAAAAATGATCTCAGACTCCGCTGCGGCGTGAGAACTGAGAAAAAGGAGTAATTTATGAAGCTGTTTACCAGAACCAAGATCGGCAACATGACTCTGAAGAACCGAATTATCATGTGCCCCATGGGCAACAAGACCGACCCGGACGGTGGCGTTCAGGAGCGGAACATCGACTATTTTGAGGAGCGGGCCAAGGGCGGCTGTGCCGCCATCTTCACCGGCGCCTTCATGTGCACCGAGGAGTTTGAGACCCGCGGCTGCAATGTGCTCTACAACTTCTCCCACGTGGATAGACTGAATCTGCTGGTGGACAAGGTCCACGCTCATGACTGCAAGCTGGTGGTCCAGCTGACTGCCGGCCTGGGCCGCATGGGCTACACCGATCCTACCCGTCCACCCTACTCTGCCAGCGACACGGAGACCTTCTATTTCAAGGGCGTATACTGTAAGCCCTTCACTGTGGAGCAGATCCGCTACATGGTCAAAGCCATGGGCAACTCTGCCATGCTGGCGAAGCGGGCCGGCGCCGACGCCGTGGAGCTCCACTGTTATGGCGGCTACCTGATCGATCAGTTCCAGACCGCACTGTGGAACCACCGCACTGATGAGTACGGTGGTAGCCTGGAGAACCGGATGCGCTTCACCATGGAGATTATCAAGGAGGTCCAGAAGACCTGTGGTCCCGACTTCCCAATCATCGTGAAGTTCTGCGTCACCCACGACATGGGCGATGCACCCGGCTATCACGACATGGCTGAGGGGCTGGAGATGGCTAAGATGTACGAGGCGGCCGGTGTGGCTGCACTCCATGTAGACGTAGGCTGTTATGATGCCTGGTACAAGGCTATCACTACCTGCTACAACAAGGAGGGGCACCAGCTCTTTGCTGCCAGAGCTGTGAAGAAGGCGGTCTCTATCCCTGTTATCACCCAGGGCAAGTTGTTTGACCCTGTAAAGGCTGAAGCTGTTTTGGAAGACGGCGATGCTGATATCGTTGGCCTGGGCCACCAGATGCTGACAGATCCTTACTGGCCCCAGAAGGTCAAGGAGGGACGGTATTACGACATCGTGCCCTGTATCGGCTGCAATGAGTGCATGTATACCAGCCGAAACGGCCAGTACCGCCACTGCGCTGTTAATCCCCTGTGCTATCATGAGAAAGACTATCCGCTCATCCCTGCCGAGACTCCCAAGAAGGTTCTGGTTATCGGCGGCGGCCCCGGCGGTATGATGGCGGCCATCACGGCGGCCTCTCGCGGCCATGATGTGACGCTGTGGGAGAAGGAGACCTATCTGGGCGGTAACATGGTGGCCGCCGGCGCGCCGGACTTCAAGATTGACGTAAAACACTATGGGACCTATCTGGTGCAGCAGATCCATCGGTCCGGGGTGAAGGTGGTCTTCAACAAGACCGCTACCCCTGAGGAGGTGCTCAAGGGCGGATTTGACGCGGTGATCCTAGCTGCCGGCTCCCGGAACCTGATCCCGAGAATCAAGGGGATCGACAGCCCCAATGTCATAACCGCCAACGAGGCTATGTGCGGCAAGCTGATGACTGGCAAGGTTCTGGTCATCGGCGGCGGCTTGGTGGGTATGGAGGCTGCCCTGCAGTTCGACGAGACCGCTGAAAAGGTCACCGTTGTGGAAGCGGCGGACGCCATCTTGAAGACCCTGGAGGAAAATCTGAATAACACCCAGGCCCTCAACGCCATGATCGAGAGTTCCCGGATCGACATCGTCACCTCTGCCTGTGTCACCGAAATCAGCGACGGCTATGTCCTCTATGAGAAGGACGGCAAGACCGAGAAGGTGGAGTGCGACACCGTTGTAGTGGCTGCCGGCTACCGTCCCAACAACGAGATGGACGATGCCCTGTGGGATAAGTTTGACTTCTATCGTAATATCGTGCCAGAGAAGGCCCCCGGCAAGATCGTTCAGGTGGTCCATGCTGGTTTCCATGCCGGCCGGCTGGTGTGATCTAAAAGCCCCGCCCGTCCTCCAAAGAGGACGGGCGGGGCTTTTTTGCGTCGGTGCAGCGGGCGGCCACGGGGGAAACATGTTTTCACAGCAGCTCCGCTGTCAGCATACTGGAGAAGATCGGGCGGCAATCCTCATAGAGCTTTGCTAGAACCTGCCGCATGGTGGAGGCGAGGAGGGGGATATTGTCGTGGGTGATCTGATAGATGGTGCCGCTGATGCTGATGGCGGCGAAGATTCTTCCGTCGGAGCTGTTTACCGGCAGGGCGATGCACCGCATCCCCAGAAGCCCTTCCTCGTCGTTGACTGCGTAACCGAGGGTGAGGACCTTCTCCACGTCCGACTCCAGCTCCGCCCTTGTGCAGAGGGTCTTCGGTGTCTGAGCGATCAGATTCTCCCGCTGGTAGTAGCGGCTGCGCTCACCTGCGGACATGCCGCTGAGAAAGATCTTGCCGCAGGCGGTGATATACAGGGGGAAGGAGTGCCCCAGCTGGTGGTAGACCCGGAGCATCTGACGAGTGTCGATGACCTCGTCCACATAGGTGATGGTGTCTCCATTCAGGACAGACAGCGCCGAACCGAGAGCCGTCCGCTTGGAGATCTCCTGCAGATAGGGGTGGAGAAGCTGGTTCAGGGACAGATTCTCCCGGATGGAATTGCCCACCCAGAGAAACTTATAGGAGAGGTTGTAGAGCTGAGTCTCCTCGTTCTGGCTGGCGTAGCCGTTTTCAATCATCGCGTTGAGGATCCGCATGGCCGTGCTGGCCGGGATGCCGCTTTTCTCGGCAATATCATTGAGCCGCATGGGCTTGCCGGTGAAGGCCATAGCCTCGATGATCTGGAACATCCGGTCGATGGACTGATTGGAAGGGTTTTTCTCCATGTGGGCACACCCACCCCTTTTCTGCTGGTATTGTTTTATTTACCATACCACAGATTCGGCGTTTATGCAAGAATTTCCTGCTATAGATGAAATTTAATTTTACAAAAGCAGAAAACAGGGATTTTCAGAAGCAAACCGGCGGAGAGAACTTTTAACGGAACCTTTCTCAATCCGTTTAGCTTTGGAAGAGAAAAACTTCGGTTTATAGATCAACTTTTGTGAAATTTAACATAATTTACACAATTATATTTACATGCGTGTTCCTAGAAATCTATTGACTGTGCCAGCTGGAAGCGATACAATCAGATTATAAAATAAAATTCAATTTCAAAATAAGAAAAACGAGAGGGGGCGCATGAAGTCGAATATACATATTGTTATCGGCCATTATGGAAGCGGAAAAACGGAATTTGCTGTCAACTACGCCATCAGACGCAGGGAGAGTGGAAGTGAGGTGGCGATCGCCGACTTGGACATTGTAAACCCCTACTTCAGGACCCGCCAGCAGGCGGACATGCTGGAAGCAAAGGGGATTCGCGTCGTCTCCAGCAATCTGGGCAACGATTGGCGGCTGGAGCTTCCGGCACTGAACAGTGAGCTGCAATCTTTTTTTATTGAGAGTCAGAGGGAGAATATCATCGACGTGGGCGGAAACGCTGTGGGTGCCCGGGTCCTGGCCCGCTTCCGAAATGAGATTGTGGGGAGCCGCTACGACATGTGGCTGGTCATCAACGCCAATCGCTATAAGACCCAAACGCCGGAGCAGGCGATCGCCTTCGCGACGGACATTGCTGGCGCCTGTGGATTGAAGATCTCAGGAGTGATCAATAACACCCACATGCTGCGCGAGACAGAGCTGAAGGACATCCTGCATGGCAGTGAGGTCACCAGGGAAGTTTGCTCCAAACTGGAAATTCCATGTATTTACACGGTGTGTCCGCAACATCTGTTATCAGCCTGTGAGGCGGCCACGGATCAGATCCCTGGGGAGCTGTTCCCGGTCAAGCTGTACATGCGCCCGTCTTATCTGTAAACACAGGCGGCAGAAAGGAAAAGGAGATATGATGAAGACGAAAGCAAAAATGACGATCGATACCGAAAAGTGCAAGGGCTGCGGCTTGTGCGTATCTGTCTGCCCGCTGAAGATCATGGAGATCGATAAAAGCATCACCAATAAAAAGGGGTATCACGCCGCCCGCAATATCGGTATTGAAAAATGCATTGCTTGCGGGAACTGCGCGATTACTTGCCCTGACGCAGTCATTACCCTGGAAAAAGAAGAAGGCTAAGGGAGAGAGGAACAGATATGGCAAGAGTATTGTTTAAGGGCAATGAAGTGATTGCCGAAGCGGCGCTGCGCGCCGGTGTTGAAGCATTCTTTGGATATCCCATCACCCCGCAGAACGAGGTGCCGGAGTATCTGGCAAGAGAGATGCCTAAGCGGGGCGGTGTATTTTTACAGACCGAGAGTGAGCTGGCTGGCATCAACATGGTACTGGGCGCATCTGCCGCCGGTGCCAGAGTCATGACCAGTAGTTCCGGCCCGGGCCTTTGCCTGATGCTGGAGGCCATTTCCTCCATGGCTCTGACCCGCCTGCCTGCCGTGATTGTAGACGTGGTCCGCTCCGGCCCCGGCATGGGGGACCTGGCTCCGGCGCAAGAGGACTGGAAACTCTCCGGCAACGGCGCCTACAAAATTCCCATTCTGCTGCCTGGCAATGTGCAGGAGCTGGCCAACATGGTGTTTGAGGCCTTTGATATCGCCGATCAGTACAGCACGCCAGTGTTGGTCCTGGCCGACGGTATGCTGGGTCAGATGATGGAGCCGGTGGATTTCGACAAGCTTCCTGAGCGTCGTAAAAACCTGCCTGACAAGCCCTGGCGCATGGCCGGCATTGGCGAAAAGGGCTACCGCACCATGATGACACTGACCTATGGCCGTCCCCTTACGGAGTTCACAGATCGATTTGAGCATGAGACCATGCCTAAGATCGTTGCCAACGAGACCCGCTACGAGGCCTACGGCCTGGAAGATGCGGATATTATCGTGACTGCTTACGGAACCGGCGCCCGTATGGCGAAGGCCGCCATCAAGGAGATAAAGACGGACCTGAAGTTCGGCTTCATCCGTCCCATGACCGCCTGGCCTTTCCCCAAGGAGCCCTTTGAGAAGATCGGACCCAACTGCAAGGCTGTTTTCTGCCCGGAGATCAATACCATCGGCCAGATGATCGACGACGTGCGGATCGCGGTGGCAGGCAGGATGCCGGTCTACCACATCGGCAACACTGCCGCCGGTCCCATGAATACTGGAAATATTATCGACGCGCTGCGTGCGTATGCGGAAGGGGTAGCGAAATGAGCATCGTCTATGAGAGAGCAAAGAGTCTTACGTCAGTGGACTTTACATACTGCCCCGGCTGCGGCCACGGCATCGCCACAAATCTGGTGGCAAAGGTAATTGATGAGCTGGGTATCCAAAACGACACCATCTCCGTGTCCTCTGTGGGCTGCGGCGGCATGAACCCCATGTTCTTTGATACTGACACGATCATCCCTATGCACGGCAGAGCCCCTGCCACCGCCACCGGCATCAAGCGGATTCATCCCGACAAGATCGTCTGGACCTATCAGGGCGACGGCGATCTGGCCTCCATCGGCACGGCGGAAATCGTCCATGCCGCCCACCGGGGTGAAAAGATTACCACAATCTTCATCAACAACACAACCTACGGCATGACCGGTGGACAGATGGCCCCCACCACTCTGGTGGGCCAGAAGACGACAACCTCCCCCTATGGCCGTGATGAGAACCACTGTGGCAAACCCATCCGCATGAGCGAGCTGCTCGCCACCATCGAGGGAGCCAAGTTCATCGCCCGCGTGGCCATCGACACGCCCGCCCATATCCGCCAGGCCCAGAAGATAATCAAGAGGGCCTTTGAGTGCCAGATGAAGGGACTGGGCTTCGCCATGGTGGAGGTGCTGTCCACCTGCCCCACCAACTGGGGCATGACACCTACGGAGTCCATGGAGTGGCAGACCGAGCACATGATCCCCTATTACCCCCTGGGTATTTACAAGGACTTTGAGTGAAAGGAGCTGCAACCGTGGTAAATGAGAAACTGATTGTTGCCGGATTCGGCGGACAGGGTGTGCTGATGATCGGCAAGATGGTGGCGCTCTCCGGAATGGAAAACGGGATGGAGGTCAGCTGGCTTCCCGCTTATGGAAGTGAGATGCGGGGCGGCACCGCAACCTGTAGCGTGAATGTCTCTGATGAACCAGTGGATTCTCCTATGATTCAGAATCCCACGGCATTAATTATTATGAATCTGCCGTCTCTGCTGAAATATGAGAGCTGGGCGGTTCCAGGCGCCAAGGTGATCATCAACAGCTCCCTGGTGGAACAGGAAACCACCCGGACGGACATTGAGGTCTACAAGGTTCCCTTCAACGACCTAGCCACCCAGGCGGGGAACGAGCGGGGCATGAATATGCTGGTGGCCGGCACTTACGCCGCCATCACCGGCAGCATCACCCTGCAGAACCTGTACGATGCCATCGACCACGCCTTTGTGGATTCCAAGGCCAAATTTGCTGAGGGCAACAAGCGAATGGCCAAGTTGGGCTTTGACTATGCAAAAGAGCACTTTTCCAAGTGAGGGGGACTTGCATGTATAAAATTCTGGTTCTGAACCCGGGCTCAACTTCCACAAAGGTTGCCTACTATGAGGACTCTGTCAACGTCTGCGAGCAAAATCTCGCCGTGGACCGGAAGGTCATCTCCGGGATGAAGAACATCTTTGACCAGATGGACCTGAGGAAGGAGACCATTCAGAAGTTTCTGGATGAGGAGCACATCGACCCCAAGGAACTGAGCTTTATCGTCTCTCGGGGTGGCGGCGGCGGAAATCTGCGGGCTGGCGGCTACATCATCGATGAGGCGCTGGTGCAGCACTGCTATGATTACGACACGCCTCACGCCTCATCTCTGGGGCCTGTGATCGCCTATGAGATGGCCAGGCAGCTGGGGATCCCCGCCTTCATCTATGACGGCGAGGGCGTTAACGAGTTCATTGACGTGGCGCTGCTCTCCGGCTTCAAGGAATTCCCCATTGCCCCTGGCTCCCATACCCTCAACGCCAAGGCGGCCGCCCGGATCGGTGCTGCGGAGCTGGGAGGGAAGATGGAGGATTACAACATTGTCGTTTGCCATCTGGGCGGCGGCACCTCTACCTCCGCCCACTGCAAGGGCCGGCTGATCGACTCCACCAGCGATGGATACAGCGCCGAGCGCGCCGGAGGTGTGCCTTTTATGGCCCTGATCGGCTTTGTGGCTGGATGTTTCAGCGGGAAGTACACTCACAGGGACATCCTGAAGATGATTATGGGCGGCGGCGGCCTGATGGGCTACTTGGGCACCAGTGATCTCCGGGAGGTGGAGAGACGGATCGATGAGGGCGACGAATTCTCCAGACTGATTTTCGACGGCATGGTCTATGCCCAGGCCAAGGACATCGGCGCCATGTCCACCACCATGGACATGGATGTGGACGCCATCGTGCTAACGGGCGGCATGGCTCATTCCAAGCGGCTGGTGGACGCCCTGACTGCGCGGGTCGGCAAGATCGCGCCGGTCATCGTGGCCGCTGGCTCCCATGAGATGGACGCCCTGGCCAACGGCGGGATCCGCCTCATGAACCGGGAGGAAAAGTACCACAAATTCGGAAAGGATAACTCGGAGGATGCGTATGTCTGACAGGAGAAAGATCCGGGTGGACCTGGACAACCACCATGTTCATCTGCAGGAAGAGACTGTTTTCAAACTCTTTGGAGACGGCTATGTACTGCCCCAGAAAAAATACCTGGGCGGCGGCGAGTATGTCTCCACGGAGACGATCTCGGTCCAGGGGCCCAAGGGCAGGATCGACGGGATCCGGGTCCTGGGACCCCACCGCCCCTTTGACCAGGTGGAACTGTTGGCCAGCGACAATGTCAAGCTGGGGGCAGAGGCCCCTGTCGTGGAGTCCGGCAACCTGAAGGACGCCTGTGAGCTGACGCTCATCGGCCCCAAGGGGACTGCCACACTCAAGTGCGGCATCGTAGCTGCCCGCCATGTGCACATCTCCACCAAGTCCCTGGGGGAGATGAGGCTGAGAGATATGCAGACAGTGGACATCACCTCATCCGGTCCCCGCTCCGTAACCTTCCACAATGTCATCGTGCGGGAGAATACGGTCACGGATCTGGATGTGATTCACATGGACTTTGAAGAGGGTAATGCCGCCGGCGTCAAGACCGGCGACTACCTAGAACTGGAGTACTGAGATGAATTTTGGTACGCATCACGTCTGCATCAAGGTGCTCGACCCGGCGCGGTCCGCTGAGTTTTATCAAACGGCACTGGGATTCCGAGAGTGCTCGATCATCCATCACACGCCGACCATTACCTCCTATTTCCTGAGTGCTCCGGATCACGGGCTCCAGCTCCAGCTCCTCCACGGAGTTGGACTGGCCGCAGACTGCGCCGCATACGGACATCTGGGTATGCGGACAGAGGACATCCAGGCCAGTTTTGCTCTCCACAGCCAGATGGGTTGCGTCAGTGATAAGATCGTGGAGCAGCCTCATCAGTTTGGGTATTTCATCAAGGACCCCGACGGGTATGAGACAGAGATCGTGCAGCTGAAATGAACCCACAAGAGCATGAATTCAGAAAGGATGACCTGCTATGAAGATCACAAGCATTGACATTTTCAAGGCGATTGTGGAATCCCCCACACCCGGTTGGTTCCCCATTTGTGTGCGCGTCAACACCGATGAGGGCATCTGCGGCTGGGGCGAATCCGGGATCCCCGTTATGTCCGGCCGGGATGCCACCATGACCATGATCTCCGAGATCGCGCCCTTCATTCTGGGGATGGACCCCCTGGATCACGAGGTGATCTGGCAGAAGTTGTACAACGGCTCTTACTGGGCTTATGGCGGCGGACCCATCCCCTTTGCGGCCATCAGCGCTCTGGACATCGCCCTGTGGGACATCAAGGGCAAGGCTACGAACCTGCCGGTGTACAAGCTGCTGGGCGGCAAGCTCAATTCCAAGATCAAGGCTTACGCCAGCCAGATCCAACTGGGCTGGGGTAAAGTAGACCACCCCATCGTAAAGCCGGAGGACTATGCCCGGGAGGCCAGGCGCGCCATCGCCGAGGGCTTCACCGCTGTGAAGGTGGATCCCCTGTGGACAGATGACAAGGGCTTGTGCACCAGTCCCCAGCGCATCTACCGCACCGACGGCTCCGACTGGGAGTGGAAGAAGCTGGACACCAAGTATCAGCTTAAGACCATCTCTGACCGGGTAGGCGCCATCCGGGATGCTGTGGGCGACAACATCGGCATCGTTATCGAACTCCACGGCATGACCGACGTGAACACCTCTATCCAGATCGGACGAGAGCTGGACCAGTATGGCTGCCTGTACTATGAGGAGCCCGGCCAGTCCATGGACTACCGCTACCTCAAGGAACTCCACGACAATGTGAAGACCTGCACTGCCACCGGCGAGCGCATCGGCTCCCTGTGGGGTTTCAAGCAGTTCATTGAGAACCGGGCTATCGACGTAGCGCAGCCGGACTTGGGCGTTGTGGGCGGCATTACCGAGATGAAGAAGGTCTGCGACTATGCCAATGCCTATGACGTCGGCGTGCAGATGCACTGCATGGCCGGTCCCATTGCCTGCGCCGCCACGCTGCATATCGAGGCGGCGATCCCCAACTTTGTCTATCACGAGTGCTTGCAGTGGAATACCCTGCCCGTGTTCACCAAGATCGGCAAGTACGATGACATGCTGCTGCCCAAGGATGGCTACTTCGAGGTGTCTGACCGGCCCGGTATCGGCCAGGAGCTCAGCGAAGAGGCCATTGCCAAGTCCGAGATCATCACCGTCAAATAATCTGATTTCCTTCATCGATCCTTTGCGGAATCCCGTTTTTGCGTGTTCCTGCCCCTACAACGGGGGCGGGAACATGTAAAAAGGGCCGGATTTGCGCTGAGGGAGCGCGGCAGGCACAAAGAAGGGGGCTCTGCCCCGGAGAAGAGGAGGAACGCTTTTTGAAAATCCCAACGGTTACTGGCCTGATGGACACCAGCCAGCTGGGCTATACCCTGATCCATGAGCATGCGGTCACCTGCTGTGACTGGTCTATGCGGATGTGCTTGCGAGGGCAGTTCTGCCAGGAGGACCGGCTGCTGGAGATGGCGGTGATCCAGCTGAAAAAGGCGAAGGCTGCCGGCATCGACACCATTGTGGACGGCACCCCCATCAATCTGGGCAGGGACATCCGTTTGATCCGGCAGGCATCTGAGCGCAGTGGCGTGCGGGTCATTGTCTCCACCGGCTTCTATCACCAGGAGGATCCCTGGCTGACATGGAAGCCCCGGGAGGAGATTTACGGCTACTTGGCGAATGAGTGCGAGCACGGCGTGGAAGAGACGGATATCCTGCCTGGCATCCTCAAGTGCGCCGTGGACCATCTGGGCCTGACGGATTATATTATCAAAATACTGGGGATTACGGCCGAAGCGGCTAGAACCTACCACCTGCCGATTTTCTGCCACACTGTTCCGGAGCTCCGCCACGGGAGCGACATACTGGACATCATGGAGGATCACGGCGTGGCGCTGGAGAACTTGATCGTCGGCCACAGCGGCGATGTGGATGACGTGGATTACCTGGAATCGCTGCTGAGCCGAGGCTGCTATCTGGGGATGGACCGTTTTGGCACAGTGACGGCCACTCCTGGAACTACGTTGGAGCGCAGGGTGGACACCATCCTGCGGCTATGCCGGGATGACTGGGCCGACCGGTTACTGATTTCCCACGACTATGCACCCTATACGGGCTTCATACCCTCCTGGCGGGAGGCGAGTACAGACGAGGCACTGGAGAAGGCAGTGAATTTCACCTACTTTGAGGAGTTCGCTGCCCCGATGTTGCTGGAAAAGGGCCTGCCGGAGGAGACGCTGCACAAGCTGACCCACGAGAATCCCAGGCGTTTTTTTGAACAGCGGGATTGATCGGCCAGGCTCTGCGGAGCTGAGCGATTGAAGAGAGTGGATAAGATTCTATAACACCAAGGGCTCTCCCACCTGCGAGAATTATTGCCATCTGATTGAGGAAAGCGGCATGGAATATGAACGCTTCCTGGATACCGCTACTGAGGAAGAGGCGGTGGAGGCCTGCAGGGGTGCCGACGCCGTCATTACCTGTATCCAGCCCTTTCCGAAGTCTGTGATTGAGCGATTGGACGACAGCGTCAGCGGAAGGTCTGCTGGTATGACCGGAAAGTCCGTGAGGGGGAATATGACCATGTGGGGTACCTCTCCGGTTATCCTGCCAGACGGATATCTACTCTCTCTGGGGGCCTGCTGGGGTTCGGGCGGATCGCCAAGAACGTGGCTCGGTACATGAATGCGTTTGGCGCAAAGGTTTACACCTTTGAACCTTTCCTGCCGGAGTCTGTATTTGAGGAGCATCATGTCATCCGCGCCAAGACAAAGGATGAGATCTTTGAAACCTGCGATATTATTATCCTCAATATCCCGCTGATGGAGTCCTCGTTCCATATCATTGACGCAGACGCCATCTCCAAAATAAAGGACGGTGTGATTATCATCAACATGGGCCGCGGCCCGCTGGTGGACGAGACTGCCCTGATCGACGGCCTGAAGAGCGGAAAGATCCGTGCTGCCGCTCTGGACGTATTTGAAAAGGAACCTCTGCCTGCGAATAGTCCATTGATGGAGATGCGCAATGTGATTCTCACGACCCATGTTGCCTTTCAGACCGAGGAATCTTATGAGGAGCTTCAGCGTAAGGCGGTAGAGTGCGCTATCCAGGGAGCCCGGGGTGAAATGCCTGCCGGCACTGTGAACCGGGACACCCGAAAGTAGAATTCAAGACAGAAAGAAGCGGAGAGTATTATGAAGATCGTTCATTTCCACAACCCCGGTTCCCCCAATGTGGAGCAGTATAAGGACATGTTCGCTGAACACGGTATCGCCTACGAGCAGCACCCTGAGTTCCTGTCTGCAGAGGAGCAGTTGGCAGCATGCAGGGGTGCTGACGCTATCGTCACCAGCATCCTGAAATTCCCCCGGGAGATCATCGGGCAGCTGGATGAGAGCGTTAAATGCATTGTCCGTACCGCTATGGGCTACGAGATCGTGGACGTGGCGGCGGCATCCGAGCGGGGAATCTATGTGTGCAATGTACCGGACTATGCCATGCAGGAGGTGGCCATGCATCAGGTGGCCCTCATCATGGCCCTGTGCCGGAAACTGAAGATCTACGACCAGTTCGTCCACTCCGGCGAGTGGACCCGCCAGTCCATGGTGCCCGGCTATGAGTGCCGCCGTATCTCCACCCTGACCGTAGGTCTGCTGGGGCTGGGCCGGATCGCTAGGAATGTGGCTAGGGCCATGCTGTCCATGGGCGCCGCGGTCTGCACCTACGATCCCTACCTAAGCCGGGAGACAGTGGAGGCTCTGGGGGTGAAGTACTGCGCCACCAAGGACGATCTGCTGGTCCAGAGCGACGTGATCAGCGCCAACATCCCGCTGACGGACGAGTCCTACCACATCATCAATGCCGACGCGATCTCCAAGATGAAAGACAGCGTCATCGTGGTGAACACCGGTCGCGGCGGCCTGGTGGACACGGACGCACTGGTGGCGGGCCTCCAGAGCGGCAAGATTAAGGCTGCCGGCCTGGACGTCTATGAGGTTGAGCCCTTCCGCGACATGGACCACCCACTGATGAAGATGGACAACGTTATCCTGACGAACCATGTGGCATACCAATCCACGGAGTCCTTTGAGGAGCTGCAGTACAAATCCGCCCTCTATGCTATGCAGGGTGCCTTGGGCGAGATGCCGGCCGGTGCTGTGAACCGGGACTGCCGGGAGAAAAAGTGAGCGGAGGAACAGAAAATTATGGTAAAATATGACGGATACGCCATCGTGACCGGCGGTGCCAGAGGCATGGGGGCCGCCATCTGCCGGCAGTTGGCAGCTGACGGCTATGACATCGTCTGCAACTACATCTCTACATCTTCTAAGGCGAAGGTGGAAGCCCTGGCTGCGGAGATCAGGGAGAAGTACGGCCACAAGGTCATCGCTGCTCAGGGGGATGTCTCCCGGTTTGAGGACTGCCAGAAGGTAGTCCAGACCGCAGTGGACACCTTGGGCGAAAAGATCGGCGTATTGGTAAACAACGCCGGCATCACGGTCCGGGCGGAGCTGGCGGACATGAGCCAGAGCGAGATCCTGCGGGTGATGAACACCAATCTGATGGCAGGTATCTATATGTGCCGCCTGGTACTGCCCTATATGTATAGACAGAATAGCGGGAGCATAGTCAACATCACCTCTGTGGGCGGCATGACCGGATTCCCCCGGCAGACCACCTACTGCGCTGCCAAGTGGGGCATGAACGGTCTCACCAAGGCTCTGGCCAAGGAGGCTGGCCCCCGCGGTATCCGGGTCAACGCAGTAGCTCCCGGCTTCATTGTCACCGACATGACGCTGGAGAACAAGCCCGCCTTTGACAGCTACAAGGCTGCGTCTCCCATCGGGATGCTGGGCGAGCCAGAGTACATTGCCGAGGCGGTGTCCTATGTGGTCTCCGCAGAGTTTATGACCGGCCAGGTGATCTCCCCCAACGGCGGGCTGGTCATCTGACATGCCAGCGGTTTCATAGAGACAGGAAGGACCTGGCACTACTGCCAGGCCTTTTCTTTTAAATCGGTATAATTCTGGAGGCAAGGGAAAGCGGCGCTGAGATATACGTACCCAGTAATCACCACCCAGTTTAGGGAGGTGTGCTGTCGCTGGCTGCGGCAGCGTTATCACCTTCTGCATGTTCCCCTTTGTGCAGTCCCTGGAGAAGAGGAAGTACAACTGATGAGAAAAAACGCCATACAAGGCAGTGACTACTCCGCTGTCCTGGCCACCATGCTGCTGGCCATCGTGACTATGGTGAACGTGTTTATCTCCGCGATGCCCTCCAGCGTCACGGAGTACGACATCAGCACCGGCAAGCTCTAATCCGTCACTAGCAACATCAAGCGCGCGGAAACAGAATCCAGAAAAAAGTCCGGTGGGGATGCGGCAATCCTATTGTGCGCCGGGGTAACAAAAGAGATGCGTGAGCAGATACTGGGCTTGGCTGTGAATCTGGAAATTGCCTGGGGGAAGGCCCTGTCAGGACCAAGACTTGGCGATTATCGGAAGACCACCTGGGGCGCTGCAGCGCAGTGACTCTGGGTGGTTTTTATGGGAAAGAAAAAGACTTAACAAGTATCGGGAAAATATTTTGCCAATCGGCGGAATTCTCAGAGGCCGTTCTGCCGCTGATTTTTCTTAAATGTGAGTATCACAAGACAAAACGAAAACAGATATGGGACAGGATACTGAAACCATGCCGCTGGGGATCGAGCAGAACAATCATCTTTCGAATCTGACACTGGATGTTTGGCGGGATCAGATCTTCTTCAGCAAAAAGGGACGGAGACGTATTTTGCGTTTGCCACCCATGCCTGCTTCACGAGCGAAGACTTCTGGGTACACATACGGCAGTTGTTCATGGCAGAAATTGAGAAACTCACCATCTTTCCGACGATTGTATCCGCTTGTGTTTTTGCCCGGAGTTCGAAGGCACGGCGTTTGTGCAGCAGATCAACTTTCCTGCGATGATGCAGCTCTACAACGGCCCCAGCGGAGCAGAAAAGGCATACAAGAATGTCATACGAAAACTGAAACAGCACCTCCGCGCGGAGCCTGTGGCCGGTGGCTGGATATCCAGAGGACGCTTCAGAAGGCGCAGAGCGAAGTGATGGAGGAGTCCAGTTACTGCACGCCGCAGAGGGCTTGGATAAAATAACAGCGGAACTTTGATGGATTGATCAAGGTTCCGCTGTTATTTTATAGGGACTATGAAAACTGGCGCCTAATTTCCTTTTTACGGATAACCGGTTGGGAAATGGAGAAGCAAGGATACTGCCGATATCCGGTGATTTGCGCGTGAGGGAAGAATATCCGGGCAGAAAGCCGTTGCCGGGTGAAAGCGCCTAACCTGTTGGGCACACACTGCTGTTACCGTCATCCTCACAACCGTTTCTGAAAATTGCCCGCCACGGAAACATCCTCATCCATGATAATAAAGGAATTGGGATCTTCTTCCCGCAGGATTTTCCGCAGGTGGAGCGCCTCCTTCTTAGAAACTACTGTCAGCAGCAAGTCGGACGGCTCGTTGCTGTAAGCTCCGACGCCAGTCCACTTCGTCACGCCGCGGCCGGCATATCGGAACACCAACTGCTCCATGGCCTCAGATTTGGTGATGATCAGCATGGTGACCATTACATTCTGCAGGTGCATCCGGTCCAGAGTCAGGTAGGTGGTGCAGCCGAAGATGATGCTGTAAACCACCACGTCCTGTTCAAACAGGAGGAGGCCGATCCCGTATACGAACACATTCAGGATCATGGCGATTCGCCCCACACTGAAATCCGGCTTTTTCTGGACGCACAACAACCCGAGGATCTCCTCACCGCCGCCGGAGCATCCCGCTGTCAGCGTCATGCCCGCCCCGACGCCGCATACCAGCCCGCCGATGACGCAGGCCGCGATTGTCTCGTCAAACAATCCTTCCGCCGGGATCGGGATTAGGGCCAAAAAGGCACTGTAACAGACGATGCAAAGGGCGGTCTTTGCAAAGAAAAAGTGCCCGAACCGGAACCAGGAAATCAGCAGTAGGGGAATATTCAGCAGAAAATAAAGAATGCCCGCCAAGTCGCCGATCTGCTGGATGGCAGGGAAGAAATGCAGCAGCAGCATTCGCAGCAGCTGCGCGATTCCCAGGAATCCCCCGCTGTACATATCATGCGGCAGAATAATCCAGTTCATGGAGGCGGAAAACAGCAGGGAACCCAGAATGATTTGAGCGGCTTCCTGCACCGGATGTCCCTTGTACAGCTCCAGTGCCGTAGGGCTGTCATGCGTTTGCTCCATTTCTCATCTCTCCTTTTGCTCTGAGGAGAAGCCCTGGCACAAATTGTGCCAGGGCTTCTCCACAACTTGATCTTACTCAGTCACTAGGCCGTGTTCCACCAGGAACTGGTGGGCCACCTCCTGGGCGCTCATGCCGTCCACGTCCACTTGGGCGTTCATGGCAGCCATGGTCGCCTCGTCGATGGCACCGTCCAGTCTGGACAGCACCTCGGCCAGTTCGGGGTCGGACTCCAGGAGTTCGGCATCCACAAAGTTCACAGCGTAGTAAGGCGGGAAGAAGCTCAGATCGTCCTCCAGCATGGTGAGGCCCAGCTTGGACAGCAGAGCATCCGTGGCAAAGGCGTCCACCACGTCCACCTCGTCGTTCTCAATGGCGGTATAGCGCAGGCTGGCGTCCAGGCCCTTCACGTCCTGGAAAGCGGTGCCGTACTTGCTCTCCAGCAGGGGCAGGCAGTCCTCGCGGTCCATAAACTCCACCGTGCAGCCGAGACGCAGCTCCGGGGACTTCTCAATCAGGTCAGACAGAGAGGTCAGGCCATATTTCTCCGCAGTCTCGGGCTTGACGCTCATCACATAGGTGTTGTTATAGCCCAGGGGGTTGGAGGTCTGGATCCCGTGATCCTCCAGCATCAGATCGTGAACGGTCTGCCACACCCGGTCCTTATCGGTGTCCATAGGCTGGGCCAGCAGGTTCAGCAGCGCCGTTCCGGTATACTCCACAAACATATCGATGCTGCCCTGCTCCAGGGCGTCAAAGCACATGGCCGCGCCGGACAGGCCGAAACGCTGTTCCACCTCATAATCGGTATTTGCCTCGATCAGCTCCGTGTAGATCTCACCCAGAATGTTGACCTCGGTGAAGTTGGAGGTGCCCACTACGATGGTCTTCTGATCGCCGCTGCCAGCTTCGGACCCGCTGCCGCCCGCATCAGAGGGGGTCCCGCCGCAGGCGGCCAGAGAGAGGGCCATGGCGGCGGCCATCGCCATACAGGTGAATCGTTTCAAGTGTTTCATACAAATAGACTCCTTTTCAGAATGGGGTGTTGATATGGTTGAGATATCGAATCTGCCTCACAGAGGACTCATGCGATGATAGAGGCGTAGGATGCCACAGAAACCACCAGCAGGGCTCCGCACAGCGCGGCGGCCATCGCCTTCCGGCGGGACCGGACCGACAGGCTCAGGTTTTTGATCTGGTCCTGAGGCAGCAGTCCCTCGCTAGTGAAGGCCCGCTCCACGCGGCCCAGGAGGAAATCCAGAGTCAGTGCCATCAGCGCGGCGGCCACGGCTCCCATGATCGTCATGGGGTAATTCAGGGAGTTCATGCCCAGCTGGATGAAGGAGCCCAGGCCGTTGGCACCGGCGAAGGCGGCGATGGTCATGGTGCCCACAGAGCTCACCGCGGCGATGCGGATGCCGGACATGATGTACGGCATGGCCATGGGCAGCTCCACCCGGCGCAGCTGCTGCATCCGGGTCAGGCCGATGCCCCGGGCCACTTCCATGGAAACGGGGGAAATGCCGGAGATGCCGGTATATGTATTTTTCAAAATGGGAAGGAACGCATAGACGAATACCATGAAAATGGCCAGCGTCTCACCCACGCCCAGAAAGGGAATGCCCATGGCGAGCAGCGCCATACAGGGGATGGACTGCATCACGTTGGCGATCCCGATCACCACATTGGATACCGCTTTGTTCCGGGTGATGAAGATGCCGAGGGGAACGGCGATGATCAGGGCCAGCACCACGGAGAAGCTGGTCATGGCCAGGTGCCGGAGAAACTCCTCCAGCAGACTGTCCCACTCCTCCACATAAATAGAGAAATAATCCATCAAAGTGTAGCGGGACATATCACTCCGCTCCTTTCTCCGGCGGTATGTTCCGGAACGAACTGCTTGCTCATGGTGGCCAGAATGATGCTCTTCGTCAAATAGCCGAGCAGCTTCCGGTCATGCTGGATCACGGGAATAATGCCGGACACATCGTAATCAATGGTGGCGATGATCTCTTTCAGGGAAGTTTCCCCCTCCACGGCGATGTAATCATCGGATATGTAGTATTCTATGGGGTCGGCCTCCCGCTTTCCGATCAGCTCCTCCAGCCAGACGACACCCAGGAGCGTCTGCCCCTTATCCAGCACCAGCAGGCTGTCCACGCTGTTGTGCCGCATGATCTGCAGGGCCTGGATGACGGTGCGCCCCTTTGAAATAGTGAAGGGACGGCGGCGCATGATGTCCGCTGCGCGGATATATTCCGGGTTGGCCCACAGCCGGTTGGCGCCGATGAACTCTGTGACGTACTGGTTCGCAGGGTGCTTTAGAATGTTTTCCGGGGTGTCACACTGGGCGACTTTTCCATCCTGAATGATGCAGATGCGGTCGGCCAGCTTGATGGCTTCGTCCATGTCGTGCGTGACGAAGACCACCGTTTTCTGCGCCTTGGTCTGCAGATCATGGATTTCGTTCTGCAGCTCCGCCCGGGTCATGGGATCCAGGGCGGAGAAAGGTTCATCCATCAGGACGATGGGCGGATTGGCGGCAAAAGCCCGGGCGATGCCCACCCGCTGCTGCTGACCGCCGGAGAGCTGGGATGGGTACTGGCCCCGGTAGATTTCCGGGTCCAGATTGACCATCTTCAGCATCTTATCGACCCGATCCCGGATGGCCTCTTTGGAAAAACGGGCGATCTGCATGGTGAGGGCGATGTTTTCTTCCACCGTCAGGTGGGGGAACAGGCCGCCCGACTGTACCACATATCCGACCTTTTTGGGAAGATCCTGGACCTTGATCTGTTCTACGGGAATGCCGTCGATGGAAAGCGAGCCTCCCCGCAGGGGAAGCAGCTTGTTGATGCTCTTCAGCAGGGTGGTCTTGCCGCATCCGCTGGAACCGATCAAAACGAAAAATTCGCGGTCATGGATTGTCAGCGAAACACCGTCCAACACAGGCTTATCTTTGTAGGCGATGCGAACGTCTTCAAATTCGATCATGTCTCCTCCATCTTCACATCGTAATTGAATCGAGCGCTGGTTTGCCCATATTATGGGCTGTGATTTATTAAAATGGGATTAAGTTCTGCTCAGCGGGCATTAAGATTCCATTTCATTGCGTGTGAGGTGGGGGCGGAGCTTCTGAATGGGCTCCAGAAAGGAAATGCGAAAGCTGGGATATACGCCGCCTACACGCCTCTTAATCCAATCTTAATGCTGTGGGCGAAATACTTATATAATTATGGTATCCTGCATGATAGGATAAGGCTGTTGAATTCCGATCCAGAATCATGGGAGATGAAGATATATGGAAAAAACAGAGAACAGCACTCCCTATTCCCCCCGGTACGGAGAGGCGGAGACCGGAGGCACCGGAAGACTGAAGATCTTTTTCGGGTACGCGGCAGGCGTGGGCAAGACCTACGCTATGCTGGAGGCAGCCCATCAGGCGCAGAAAGAAGGCGTCGACGTGGTGGTCGGCTATGTGGAGCCCCACGCCAGGCCGGATACACTGGCGCTGCTGGAAGGGCTGGAGGTCCTCTCATGCAGGGAGGTGGACTACCGGGGGATCCGGCTGCGGGAGTTTGACCTGGACGGAGCCCTGGCGCGCAGACCACAGTTGATCCTGGTGGATGAACTGGCTCACAGCAACGCCCCGGGCTGCCGCCACACCAAGCGGTATCAGGATGTGGAGGAGCTGCTGCAGGCGGGGATCAATGTCTATACCACAGTAAACGTGCAGCACCTGGAATCTCTGAACGATCTTGTCACCTCCATCACAGGGATCGTGGTGAACGAACGGATCCCGGATCACGTGTTTGACCGCGCCAACCAGGTGGAACTGGTGGACATTGCGCCCGCTGACCTGGAAAAGCGGCTGGAGGAGGGGAAGATTTACCGGCAGCGCCAGGCGAAGCAGGCGCTGGAGAATTTTTTTACCGCCGAGAATCTGACGGCCCTGCGGGAGATCGCCATGCGCCGGACAGCGGACCAGCTCAACCGCACGGCGGTCCAGGAGAAAAAGGGGAAGGCCGCGCGGGCGGGAGACCATATTCTGATCTGCCTGTCCTCAGCCCCCTCCAACGCCAAGGTGATCCGCACGGCCGCCCGGATGGCCGAGGCGTTCCACAGCGGCTTCACGGCGCTCTTTGTCCAGACACCGGAGACCAAGGAGCTGTCCGGAGAGAATATCAAACGCCTGCGGAGCAACCTGCGCCTGGCGGAACAGCTGGGCGCACAGATCGCCACCGTCTATGGCGCGGACCCGGCGGAACAGATCGCGGAGTACGCCCGGGTCAGCGGTATCACGAAAATCGTCATGGGGCGCGTGAATCACCGGCAGCACCCCTGGATCGGGCAGAAAAGTCTGGCCGACCGGTTGATCGAGCGGACGGACCTGGATGTGTATATCATTCCGGACCGCCAGCCGCTCTATAAAAAGCCCCTTGGAAAGCTCCGGAAGTCCAGAGTCCGCTTTTCCTGGAGAGACGCTGTGGTCACGCTGCTGTGCCTGGCGATCTCCACAGCGGTGGGGTTTGCCTTTGATTGGGCGGGCTTCAGCGAATCCAACATCATCACGATCTACATTCTGGGCGTATTGGTGACAGCAGTCAGCACCAGCGGGCATCTGTATGGAGCGGCCAACTCCCTGCTGAGCGTGCTGGCGTTCAACTTCTTTTTTACCGAGCCGCGCTTCACCCTCCAGGCTGACGGGCCCAGCTATCCCGTCACGTTCCTGATTATGCTCTCATCCAGCATCATCGCCAGCTCTCTGGCCAGCCGCGTGAAGGAGCAGGCCCGCATGGCGGCGGAAAAGAGCTACTATACGGAGCTGCTGCTGGGAAGCAGCCAAAAGCTGCAGACCATCCGGACGGAGTGGGACTGTCTGCGCCTGACGGCGGAGCAGCTCAGCCGCATGTTTGACCGGCCGGTCATTTATGCCCTGAACGACGCCGACAAGGAGCTGGACTTCCGGATCGAGCCGGCGGACGAACACACGCTTCTGGAAAAGCTGAGCACGGAAGAGATCGGTGTCGCCAAATGGGTGCAGAAAAACAACAAGCACGCCGGCGCCACCACGAATACGCTTCCGGACTCAAAATGGCTGTTTCTTTCCGTGCGGGGCACCCGCGGCGTGATGGGGATCGTAGGAGTTCCCATTGCCGGTTATGTGGTCCCGGACGCTTTTGAAAAAAACCTGATGGTGGCACTCCTGGGAGAGTGCGGCCTCAGCCAGGAGCGTATTCGTCTGGAGGAGGAGCGGAACCAGATCGCGCTCCAGACCCAGCGGGAGAGCCTCCAGGCCAATCTGCTCCGGGCGGTCTCACACGATCTGCGCACACCGCTCACCAATATCAACGGCAGTGTGGGCATCCTGATGGGGAAGGATCAGACGCTCAAGCCGGAAGTGCGCGAGCAGTTGTATACCGCGATTGACGATGACACGAACTGGCTCATCAACATGACGGAAAATCTGCTGGCGGCCACACAGCTGGAAACTGACAGGACCAAGCTGAAAACCGCTCCCGAACTGCTGGAGGATCTGTTTCAAAGTGCTGTCCGGCAGTTGGACCGGCGGGCAAGGGACCACCACATCTCAGTTGATCTAGAGGACCAGACGCTCATGGCGTCCATGAACGCGGGGATGATTCAGAGGGTCATCATCAACATGATGAACAACGCGATCCAATATACGCCCAAGGACTCCCATATCATTCTGAGCGGGACCCGCAGGAAGGACTGGGTGGAGATCAGCGTCTCTGATGATGGCCCCGGGATCCCGGATGAGGCGAAAAAGCACCTGTTCGATCTGTTTTATACCGCGGAGCAGGGAAAGCCTGACAGCAAGCGGGGACTGGGGCTGGGACTGCATCTCTGCCAGTCTATCGTCAATGCCCACGGGGGGACGATCACCGTCTCCGACCACGCGCCATCGGGGACAACCTTCCGGTTCACCCTGCCCGCAGTTCGGACAGACGGCGTGAAATGAGCATCCAGGACGGCGGTTTTTCATTAATGTTTTGTTAATACCGCCAGAAATTTCTTAATCCCCTTTTATAACGCGCTGCGCTATTCTAGAAAACGCGAACGGGAGAATAGGGGGCATCTGTGCCTGCTACCCGGAGCGAAAGGAGAATCTTATGAAGGAGTATCTGCTGATTCAAGTGGCCGCCGCTGCTGCCATTGGGATCGCCGCGTGGCGGACTCTTCCGGAGACGATGATGTGTGCAGCCTGCGGGCAGCTCCAAAGAAGAAAGGAGTTTTCAAGATGATGGATGTATTGATGGTAGGCACCCTGGCGGTCAGCTTCGGCCTGGTATGGCTGCTGATCCGCTGGTGTCAGAAACAGCTGGACGACCCGGAGTCGTAAGCGCAGAAAGGAGATCATAACCATGATTGCACTTGGAATTATCGTTCTGCTGCTGGGCGCTTATCTCGTTTACGCGCTGGTGCATCCGGAGCGTTTCTGAGATGCCTGATACCGCAGAAAATAGGAGGAATACGATATGTTGCAGCTGGCGCTGACAATCATCATCTTTCTGATCATTGTCATTCCGGTTGGACGGTATATGTATCATATCGCCACATGGAACCACACACTGGCCGACCCGGTCTTTGACCGTCTGGACGGCGTCATTTACAAAATCGGCGGCGTGAATCCCCATCAGGGTATGAACTGGAGACAGTACGCTCTGGCTCTGGTGGGAACCAACGCGGTCATGGTGGCCATCGGCTACCTGATCCTGCGCATTCAGAGCGTCGGGATCTTCAACCCCAACAGCATCGGCAACATGGAGCCGACCCTGGCGTTCAACACCATCATCAGCTTCATGACCAACACGAACCTGCAGCATTACTCCGGCGAGTCTGGACTGAGCTACTTAAGCCAGATGCTGGTCATCATCTTCATGATGTTCGTCTCTGCCGCCAGCGGCTACGCTGCCTGCATCGCGTTCATCCGCGGGCTGACCGGCAAGACCAAGGACGACGTGGGCAACTTCTTCGCCGACCTGACCCGCATCACCACCCGCCTGCTGCTGCCGTTCTCCATCGTGGGCGGCCTGCTGCTGGTGTGGCAGGGCGTGCCCCAGAACTTCGACGCCAACATCGTGGTGAATACACTGGAGGGCACCTTCCAGACCATCGCCATGGGTCCCATCGCCGCACTTGAGATCATCAAGCACCTGGGCACCAACGGCGGCGGCTTCCTGGGTGCAAACTCCACCACCCCGCTGGAGAACCCCACGATCATCTCTGACATGATCGAGCTGTACTCCATGATGCTCTTCCCCGGCGCCTGCGTCATCACCTTCGGCAAGATGGTGCGCGGCCGCAAGAAGAAGGATGCCGCCGGCGACAAGGCGCTGGCCGGCAGCGAATCCGCCGGCCAGCTGTCTGCGGGCGGAGCTGAGCAGGGCCCCCGTCTGAAGGACCACAGCCTGACGGCGTCCATCTACGGCTGGGAGGGCCGCACGATCTTCCTGGCCATGGGTATCATCTTCCTGGTCGGCCTGGGCGTGTGCTACTGGTCGGAGCTCCAGGGCAACCCGGCTCTGGCAAAGATCGGCCTGGATCAGTCCATGGGCAGCATGGAGGGCAAGGAGGTCCGGTTCGGCATCGCCCAGTCGGCCATGTTCACCACCACCACGACCTCTTTCACCACCGGCACCGTCAACAACATGCACGATACCCTGACGCCTCTGGGCGGCATGATCCCCTTGCTGCACATGATGCTGAACGTGGTCTTCGGCGGCAAGGGCGTCGGCCTGATGAACATGATTATGTACGCCATCCTGGCAGTGTTCATCTGTGGCCTGATGATTGGCCGTACGCCCGAATACCTGGGCAAGAAGATCGAGGGCCGGGAGATGAAGCTCACCGCGCTGTGCATCATCATCCATCCCTTCCTGATCCTGTTCTTCTCCGCGCTGGCGGTCTCCACCTCCGGCGGCCTGGAGGGAATCACCAACCCGGGCTTCCACGGCCTGAGCCAGGTGCTGTATGAGTACGCCTCTTCCGCGGCCAACAACGGCTCCGGCTTTGAGGGTCTGGCAGACAACAGCTACTTCTGGAACATCACCGCAGGCCTGGCCATGTTCTTCGGCCGGTACCTGTCCATCGTGATCCAGCTGGCCATCGCCGGTTCCCTGATGCGCAAGCGGTTTGTCAACGAGACCGTGGGCACCCTGCGCACGGACACCCTGTCCTTCGCTGTGATCTTGGTGTTCGTAGTCTACATCTTCGCAGCGCTGACCTTCTTCCCCGCGCTGGCGCTTGGCCCCATCGCAGAGCATCTGACCCTGTGGGCCTAAGGAGGGCGTTTTCATATGAGTAAGAAACAAAATAAGAAATTTATCACCCCGGAGATCCTCCGGGGGGCGGTGAAGGGCGCGTTCGTCAAGCTCAATCCCCGCTATATGATGCGTAACCCCGTGATGTTTGTGGTGGAGATCGGCTGCTTCATCACCCTGCTGCTCTCCTTCTTCCCCGGCCTGTTCGGGGACGTGGACGCAGGCTCCCTGCGGATCTACGACATCATCGTATGCGTGATCCTGTTCATCACGGTGCTGTTCGCCAACTTCGCCGAGGCTGTGGCGGAAGGCCGGGGCAAGGCCCAGGCCGCCAGCCTGAAAAAGACACAGAAGGACACGGAAGCCCACCTGCTCCATGAGGACGGCAGCGAGACCATCGTCCGTTCCAGTGAGCTGAAAAAGGGCGACATCGTTCTGGTGGTGGCTGGCGAGGTCATCCCCGGCGACGGCGAGGTCATTGAGGGCATCGCCTCCGTGGATGAGTCCGCCATCACCGGCGAGTCCGCCCCCGTGGTCCGCGAGAGCGGCGGCGACTTCTGCTCCGTCACCGGCGGCACCACGCTGGTGTCCGACTGGCTGAAGATCCGCATCACCTCCGAGCCGGGCAACAGCTTCCTGGACCGGATGATCGCCCTGGTGGAGGGAGCCAGCCGCAAAAAGACCCCCAACGAGATCGCACTGAACACCCTGCTGGTGTCCCTGACCATCATCTTCCTGATCGTGGTGGTGACCATGTATCCCTTCGCCGTATACAGCGGCGTACAGATCCCCGTCTCCACCCTGATCGCCCTGCTGGTCTGCTTGATCCCCACCACCATCGGCGGCCTGCTGTCCGCCATCGGCATCGCGGGCATGGACCGTGTCACCCGCTTCAACGTCATTGCCATGAGCGGCAAGGCAGTGGAGGCCTGCGGCGACGTGGATACCATGATCCTGGATAAGACCGGCACCATCACCTTCGGCAACCGCTTGGCCGCCGACTTCTTCCCGGTGGAGGGCGCCAGCCGCAGCGATCTGATCCGCTGCGCGGCCCTCACCAGTCTCCACGATGACACCCCGGAGGGCAAGTCCACTCTGGAGCTGGCCCGCCGCCTCGGCGATAACAGCGTGGAGCCCGCAGGCTCCAGCTTCCTGGAGTTCACGGCCCAGACCCGGATGAGCGGCGTGGATCTGCCTGACGGCACCAAGGTGCGCAAGGGCGCCAGCGACGCCATCGAACAGTATGTGAAGGAAAACGGCGGCAAGGTTCCCGCGGATCTCCACACCCATGTGGAGGAGGTCTCCTCCCTGGGCGGCACGCCTCTGGTGGTGTGCGAGAACAACAAGATCCTGGGCGTCATTTACCTGAAGGATACGGTGAAGCCCGGCATGGTGGAGCGGTTCGAGCGCCTGCGGGCCATCGGCATCAAGACCATCATGTGCACCGGCGACAACCCCCTGACCGCGGCCACCATCGCCAAGGAGGCCGGTGTGGACGGCTTTGTGGCAGAGTGCAAGCCTGAGGACAAGATCGCCCTGATTAAGAAGGAGCAGGCCGAGGGCAAGATCGTCGCCATGACCGGCGACGGCACCAACGACGCCCCTGCCTTGGCACAGGCAAACGTGGGCCTGGCCATGAACTCCGGCACCACTGCCGCCAAGGAAGCGGCCAACATGGTGGACCTGGACTCCGACCCCACCAAGATCCTGGAAGTGGTGGAGATCGGCAAGCAGCTGCTGATTACCCGCGGCTCCCTGACCACCTTCTCCATCGCAAACGACGTGGCCAAGTACTTTGCCATCATCCCGGCCATGTTCAAGCTGGCTGTTCCTGAGCTGAATGTGCTGAACATCATGGGGCTGGCGACCTCTTACAGCGCCATTCTGTCCGCGCTGATCTTCAACGCCATTATCATCCCCTGTCTGATCCCCCTGGCCATGAAGGGCGCCAAGTACCGCCCCATGTCCTCCGGGAAGATGCTGGGCCGGAACATGATGATCTACGGCCTGGGCGGCATCATCGCCCCCTTCGTGGGCATCAAGATCATTGACCTGATCATCGCCCCGGTGCTGGCTGCCCTCGGCTTTGGTATGTAAGGAGGAACCTGAATGATGAACGAGAAGAAACATGGCATTGGCCACAATATCCGGCAGGCCGTTCTGGTCACCGTGGTATTGCTGGTGCTGTGCGGCCTGGTATTTCCGGTGTTGCTCAGCGGCCTCTCTGCTGTGATTTTCCCCAGCCAGGCCAAGGGCTCTCTGGTGACAGCAGACGGCATCGCCGTGGGCGCCAAGAACGTGGGTCAGGACTTCACCGAGGATTACTTTATGTGGTGCCGTCCCTCCGCGTACAATTACAATACTTACTATGAAGAGGACACCGACGGCGACGGCCAGGTGGAGCAGTACTACAACGACGGTTCTGAATTCGCCGGCCTGAGCTCCGGCTCCAACAACTACGCCCCCTCCAACCCCGCCCTGACGGAGCGGGTGGAGGCGGACATCGAGGAATTCCTGGAGAAGAATCCCGGTGTCAGCCGGGAGGATATCCCCACTGACCTGATGACTGCCTCCGGCTCCGGCTTGGATCCCCACATCTCTCCCGCCTCTGCGGAGGTGCAGATTCCCCGCATTGTGGAGGCTTCCGGCCTCAGTGAGGATGAGGTGCGCCAGATCATCGCCGACAACACCAAGGGCAAGACCCTGGGCGTGTTCGGAGAAGAGACCGTCAACGTGCTGGGCGTGAATCTGGACATCGCCCTGGCCATGGGCCTGGTGGGCGAGATCTCCAAGTAATCACGGGCCCCGGATGCCTTCTTGGGCAGAGGACACTGGTATGCAGTTTCATTTTGAGAAAACGCTGGAAAAGCGGTATGAGCCGCAGGTCACTGTTACGAACGAGACCCCGGCGTGGCTGATGATTTGCCTGGCGGAGTCCATAAAGGACTGGATCGGCCAGAGTCCCAGAATCTTTTGCAAAAGTGAGGAGCCGTACCTGCAGTTCGGCTATGAGGTGCTGACGTTCCCGGTTGCGGAGTTTGCACAGATTTTCGGCCCGCTGATCTATGCGATCAATCAGGCATGGCCTGTGCAGGTATTTGGAATGGGAAGCCAGGATGAGCTGGTCGAGCTGTCCTTCACAAAGGAGGGGACAGCCCCCACTATCCAGCAGAAGAACGTCTCCGGGATTCCATGTGCGGAATTGAGAGACCTGTACTTCTGCGTGAAGTTCCCGGATCCTCTGGCGGCGGACTGTATGTTCCGTTTGCTGGACGCGGTGGAGAAAAAGTCTGCTGCCGTGGCCCTGGAGTGGGAGTACGCCGATTTTCTGGAACAGCAGCGGCTGGCAAGAATTGACCGGACACTCTCCTATTGCTATGTCTCCCTTGAAGAAGAGGAGAGCGCGGACCCGGTCGGATGGCTTTCCGGACTGACGCTTCAGCAGAAATGCGAACTGTGGCGGATGTTTTTGGGAAAGCGGCTATTTCTGCCGGAATTCGAATGGCTCAGAGATGCAATGCTCCAGGGAGCTGTTCCAAACTGGATCGAGTGGCATTTAGCACTCTATCGTGTTCTGGAGGAAGAGAACATTCGCTTTTTCTGTAAGGACGGACAATTTGAGCTGCTGGACAAGGAAGGACACCGCATCTATTTCGGTGTAGACCATTCCGAGGCGGCAGAGCAGGTGCTGATGAAAGTCCTGTTCCCGCTCAACCAATGACCGAGAGATTCTGAAATAAGGCTGAAAGGCGGACCGGTACATCCGGTTCGCCTTTCAGCCTCTTATGATTCCTTAATACGGGAAACGCTTTCTTTTTCCCGATTTAAGCTGAAAAGCAGTATGATAAGGTCAAAGGAAGGGATGATTATGATGACCTGGAAAACGAGGCTCCTGCATTTTGAGCGCATGTGTGATGGGCTCGTGGAGCATTTCCTGCTTCAACACAAGATCCTTGGATTTCTATTGATTTTTATCGGGATGCCTCTGGTGACGCTGTCGGCGGTATGTATTTGCTCCACCGTTCTTGTACTGCCGCTGGCCTTGGCGTTTGGGTACCTGTGAAGAGGGCCTTAATACAATTTTAATACGAGCCCTTAAAAATTAATGCCCCTTTAAGACGAAAAGTGGATAATGTGATTAAGACTCCATAAAGACATATTAAGGGGTGGGGCTTACGCAGCGGCCTTTTCATAAAAGCTGGTCGTCTCCGTTTCGGATCATCATATTCGGATTTCTCTTGGTGATTCTGCTGGGGAGCTTCCTGCTGATGCTTCCGGTTGCCACAAAAGAAGGTGTTGTCACGCCGTTTTCGGATGCTCTGTTTACTGCCACGTCGGCGGTATGCGTGACAGGCCTGGTTGTTCACGACACTGCTACTTACTGGTCGAATTTCGGACAGTTCATCATCGTATTGCTTATCCAGATCGGGGGCCTTGGGGTGGTAACCGTGGCCGGTGCTTTCGGTATCCTCTCCGGGCGCCGGATCGGCCTGATGCAGCGCAGCACGATGCAGGAGGCCATCGCTGCGCCGAATGTGGGCGGGGTCGTGCGCCTGACAGGTTTTATCCTGAAAACTGCCTTGGTGGTAGAGCTGTTGGGGGCTGCCGCGCTGTTCCCCGTTTTCTGGCAGGAATTCGGCTTGATAAAGGGACTTTGGTATGCCCTGTTTCACTCTATTTCCGCCTTTTGCAATGCGGGATTCGACTTGATGGGGATCAAGGAGCCCTTTTCGTCTCTTGTGGATTACGCGGACAACCCGGTGGTCTCCGTTGCGATCCCGCTGCTAATTATCATCGGCGGCATTGGATTCTTGACTTGGGATGACATCCGTACGAACCGCCTGCACATAACCAGATACCGGATGCAGAGCAAGGTGATTCTGGTGGTCACCGGCAGTCTGATTCTGCTTCCCGGCATCTATTTCTTCCTGTTCGAGTTTGCGCGGGAGCCTGTGGGGAAGCGACTCCTCTTATCCTTTTTCCAGGCGGTCACGCCCCGAACTGCGGGTTTTAATACGGCGGATTTGACCGCTATGAGCGAAAGCGGGCAGACGATTATCACCATGCTGATGCTCATAGGTGGTTCGCCAGGCTCCACTGCGGGCGGCATGAAAACGACAACGCTGGCGGTTCTTCTGGCGAACGCGCTGGCGGTTTTTCGGCGCAATGAGTATCCGCATTTCTTTAACCGCCGGATCTCCAAAGAGACCATCTCCCAAGCGGCGACAATTTTTGCGATGTATCTGGGGCTGTTTCTGGCCGGAGGACTGGTAATCAGCCGAATGGAGGGGCAGCCTATTCTGGACAGCCTGTTTGAAACGGCTTCGGCCATCGGAACTGTGGGCCTGTCCTTGGGACTGACGCCGCAGCTGCATACGGTCTCACGCCTGATTTTGATCGGCCTGATGTTCTTTGGACGGGTAGGGGGTCTGACGCTGATATTCGCTGCCCTTTCCAGCACCCAGAATTCCAGCGCCCGACTGCCGCAGGAGCGGATTACGGTAGGGTGAATCTGTAAATAAAGAGGATGAAATACATGAAGACAATTTTGCTGATCGGTTTAGGCCGCTTCGGCCGCCATGTGGCCATGAAGCTCCACGAGTTGAACCATCAGGTGATGGCGGTGGATCAGGACGAGGAAAAAGTCAACCGGATTTTGCCCTATGTGACCAGCGCCCAGATCGGAGACAGCACAAACGAGGAATTTTTGGCCTCTTTGGGGGTGCGGAACTTTGATGTATGTATCGTCGCTATCGGCGATAATTTCCAGAGTTCTCTGGAGACGGCTTCCCTGCTGAAGGAGGCGGGGGCGAAAAAGGTGGTGGCCCGGGCCGCACGGGACATTCAGGCCAAATTCCTGCTGCGAAACGGGGCGGACGAGGTCGTCTACCCAGAGCGGCAGATCGCGGTCTGGACCGCCATCCGATACAGCTCGGATAATATTTCGGACTATATCGCGCTGGGGGACGATCATGCCATCTTTGAGATTCAGGTTCCGGATAACTGGGTCGGCAAGACCATCGGCCAGCTGGATGTCAGGAAACGGCATCATGTGAGCATACTGGCCATCAAGCAGAACGGACACTTCGCCATGACGGTCATTACGCCGGAGACCTGTCTCCCGGCCAACAGCACCATGCTGGTTTTGGGAACAAACCAGAACGTTCAAAAATGCTTCCACATCTAGCGGCTGCGGCTCCAGGCATGGAAAGGACAGGTTGGGATGGAGTATATAATTTTGCTTGGCGGCCTTCTCGTGTTTGCACTGGTCGGTTTCTGGATGATGGGAAGGGTTGACAGGTTTCTGAATGCGGCGCGGGCAGAGCAGGAGGGGCGGCAGCATGCCGAGTGCTTGAAGATCGCGGCATCGGACCCCTGTGTGATGCAGCCTGTTTTTAAAACTGTGTCGGCGCTTAAGGAGCAGCACCCGGACTTGTGGTGTGAGCTGTCCTTCGGAAGAGAAGCGGAGGTTTTGGGATGTCTCAGCACAGGCAATGTGGACGTTGCGATTCTCCCCGGTGAGACAGGGGGCGGAGCGGCGTTTGAAAGCAGAGACTTTCTGTTTTCGCCGGTTTCTTTCCGGGCGGTGGAGGATTGCACGACCTTGTCATCTATCGACACAAGCGTGCGGCGGCAAAGGATATTGCTGAAACAGAATACATCTGCTTCCCTGGCTGCGGAATTTGTTCAGAGAATTTGTGAACAGAAACCGTAGAAACGTGCTATAATAGAGCCGTTTGAAGGGAGGCGGTAATATGGAGACTTCTGCGCAGGTCGGACGGGGAGAGCGGAGGCGGAAAGGATCCCTTACGATTTTTGCCGGTTATTTCTCCGGCACGGGAAAGACCTACCGGATGCTGGAGGCTGCCGGCCGCGCCGTGCGGGCTGGAGAGGATGTTGCCGTCGGCCTGCTCTCCTGCAGCCAATGGCCGCAGACGCAGATCTTGGCGGATGGCTTTGAGACGCTGCCGCTCAAAGCGTTTTCGGAGGCGGGGAAGACCGTTTATGAGCTTGACGTGGATGCCTGTCTGAAGCGCGGCCCAAGGCTTCTCTTGATCGACGAGCTCTCTCATGAAAACGCGGGCGGCTCCCGCCACAGAAAACGCTGCCAGGATATTGAAGAACTGCTGCAGGCAGGGATTGATATCTATACGACGCTGGATGTACAGCACATTGAGAGTATTCAGGACACCGTTTCCGAAATTTTGGGCGCTCCGGCCGAGGAGCGGATTCCGGACAGGGCGTTCGATCAGGCCGCGCGCGTGGAATTCGTGGACTGTGAACCGGAAGACCTGCGGGAACGCCTGATCCGGCAGGACCGGACGGATCTGCTGTCTGAATATTCACAGCCCAAATTGAGCGCGCTTCGGGAGCTTGCCCTTCGCCGCTGCGCGGACCGGACGGCTCTGGATACACAAAAGAGCCGGGGCGGAGAGAGGTACCGGACCCGGGAGCATGTCCTGGTCTGCCTTTCCGCAGCACCTTCCAATGAACGTGTCATCCGAACGGCTGCCCGGATGGCCGACGCGTTCCGCTGCGGCTTTACGGCGCTGTTTGTTGAGACAAAAAATTTTCAGTCCATACCACAGCCGGATCGGAACCGTCTGAGGGCCAATCTGCGTTTGGCTCAACAACTGGGTGCATCCGTCGAGACGGTATATGGCGATGACGTGGCCTACCAGATCGCCGAATTTTCCAGGCTGTCCGGCGTGACCAAGATTGTGCTGGGCCGTGGAGAGACTTCCAACCGCATCCTGTTTTGGAAGCCCTCGCTGACGGAACGGCTGGTTGAGCTCACACCGGAACTGGACATCCACATCATTCCTGACACTGGAACAGCAAGGCGGTTTGCCTCCCATTACAAAAAAGAGCTGTATGCACCCGCGGTCCCCCTCCTGGATTTGCTGAAAAGCACTCTGCTCCTGGTGCTGTCTACGCTGGTGGGCCTTATTTTCTATTATCTGGGCTTGAGCGAGGCCAATATCATCACAGTCTATATCCTGGGGGTGATGCTGACCTCTATCTTCACAAAGAGCGCGGTTTGCAGCTTTCTGAACTCGGTGGTGGGCGTCTTGGCGTTTAACTTCTTTTTTACGGAGCCAAGATTTTCACTGCATATCTACGCCAGCGACTATATGGTCACATTTTTGGTCATGTTTCTGGCATCCCTTCTTACAGGCTCTCTGGCCGCCAAGCTGAAATCTCTGGCGAAGCACTCAGCCCAGCTGGCATGGCGGACCAAGCTTTTGTTTGAAACGAATCAGGAATTGCAGAAGGCCGGAACCCAGGACGAGATCCTTTCTGTCACCGCACGGCAGCTGCTGAAGATTTTTCAGCGCGATATTGTCACCTATCGGTCAGATCAGGGACAGCTGGACGCGCCGAAGATCTTTCCGGTTGATGATGCGTTTTCCGAAAGCAAATACTCCGCCGCATCGGAGCATCAGGCGGCCCAGTGGGTTCTGACCAACAACAAGCGGGCGGGCGCCGGGACGGAGACGTTTTCGGATGCGTGCTGCACATATCTGGCCGTCCGGACCGCAGAACAGGTATATGGGGTCATAGGCGTCGCGGCCTCTGGCGAGGAGATGGATTCCTTTGAAGGCGGACTGCTCCTCTCGATCCTGGGGGAGTGCGCCCTCGCTATGGAAAACCAGAAAAACCTGGAGGAGAAAGAGGCGGCTGCGGTCCTGGCCAAGAACGAGCAGCTGCGGGCCAATCTGCTCCGCTCGATTTCCCACGACCTGCGCACACCGCTCACCTCCATCTCCGGAAATGCCAGCAACCTTCTCTCCAACGGAGATATGTTTGACGCAAAGACCAAGCATCAGATGTATGTGGATATTTATGACGACGCCATGTGGCTCATCAATCTGGTGGAGAATCTATTATCCGTCAGCCGCCTGGAGGGAGGGCAGATGAATCTGCACCTGTCCACAGAGCTGATAGGTGAAGTGGTGGCTGAGGCGCTGCGGCACATCAACCGCAGAAGCGCGGAGCACCATCTGCATATCCAGAGCGGCGACGAGTACCTGCTGGCGCAGATGGACGCGCATTTGATCGTGCAGGTCATCATCAATATCGTGGACAATGCGATCAAGTACACGCCGCCTGGCTCTGACATTGAGATTAGCTGGGAGCGGCAGGGGCGGTTCGCCGCACTGTCGGTTGCTGACAACGGCCCGGGCATTCCTGACTCGGCAAAACCCCGCGTTTTTGACATGTTCTACAGCGCCTCGAACCGGATTGCCGACAGCCGTCGCAGCATGGGGCTGGGGCTGGCGCTGTGCAAGTCTATCATCACGGCCCATGGCGGGGAGATCACGGTGGCTGACCACGCGCCCCATGGGACAGTTTTTACGTTTACCATACCAATTGAGGAGGTTGAATTGCATGAATAAACCCTTGATTTTGGTCGTGGAGGACGATGCGCCTGTCCGCAGTCTGATCACAACGACTCTGCGGGCGCACGATTACCGTTTTCTCTCTGCGGCCAACGGGGAATCCGCTATTCTGGAAGCCAGTTCGCACAATCCGGACATCATGCTGTTGGATTTGGGACTGCCGGATCTGGATGGCGTAGAGGTGATTCACCGTGTCCGCACCTGGTCGAATCTGCCGATTATTGTGATTAGCGCCCGCAGCGAGGACACGGATAAGATTGAGGCGCTGGATGCCGGGGCAGATGACTATCTGACCAAGCCGTTCTCCGTGGAGGAACTGTTGGCCCGTCTGCGGGTAACCCAGCGCAGGCTGGCTACCCTGCAGGCCGGAGTGGTGAACGAAGGCGCTGTATTCACCAACGGCAGGCTGAAGGTGGATTATGCTGCGGGGTGCGCGTTTCTGGGCGAAGAGGAACTGCATCTGACGCCCAGTGAGTACAAGCTGCTATGCCTGCTGTGCAAGAATGTGGGCAAAGTGTTGACGCACACCTTCATCGCCCAGCAGATCTGGGGCAGGAGTTGGGAAAACGATGTGGCATCTCTCCGGGTCTATATGGCCACCCTGCGCAAGAAGTTGGAACGGGATCCGGATTCTCCGCAATATATTCAGACGCACATTGGAGTAGGGTACCGGATGCTAAAGGTGGAGTAACAGCGGATGCATTCCAATTTCAGTGAAAAGATCGTTTTATTCTTCATGTGATGTGTGATGCATTTTGCGGCACTTGAAATACTGGATTCCATGGGCATAAATGAGTCGAGATTGAAAAAAATTGCCTGGACGACTGTTTCACACCTATTTGTAAATAACCCGGAGCTGTTGCGGTGCAACGGTTCCGGGTACTTCTCCTCAATGTGCCGAAATTTGTGCAACTCCACGGAACCCCTTGTGCTCCAATGAGTTTCTCTTTGACGGACTGAGAACTCCAACTTTGCAGACCATTGCCTCGAATGCAGCTGGGCGCACCAAGGACCGCCGAAAATTAAAAATTTTCGGCGGTCTTTGTCTGCGGCTATGAAAAACGGCCCACTGACAAATTGGAGCTGCGGGGGATGTCCCATCCGGCAGTGTGACAAAGGCGAAAGAGACAGCCCCGGCGTTCATGAGGCAGAGGCGTCCCGGCAGCGGTCTTTACCGCAGGTACAGGGCATTTCGGCTGATGAGAAACGTAAGCGCGGTTGTTTCTGCTGCCTGTCTGGCCTATCCGGCGTGATGGGGAAATTGGGGTTCCAAGTTTTTAAGAGCCGACAAATCAACTGGGAGGCGTATGCGCAGAAACTGGAGGCTCTGTGAGAAGGAGGAAGCCTGTCCCGAAAGGGGCAGGCTTCCTTTGCTGTGAGATGGATACTATTGAGAGCGGTTAAAGAGGATAAAAATAAAGTTTATACGGGGCCCCATGGTACAACCAAGTAAAAAGGCGGCCAAAACACGATGAAGGGACTGTATGAACTGTTGTCATACTGCCGGCCCTATCAAAGGACCGCATACTTGCGTGGAGTGATTGGCACGGTATTCCCGCGGTGTCATACCAGAGAGAACATTGAGCTGCTTATGGAAGTAAATTGCGCTGTCCAACCCGCAGCTTGAAAAGAACCACACATGTGTCTATTCAGAAGGAAAAACCATTCAACGTTATGATGCCAATATGGAATAAATTTGCCCAGCCACAAATTGTTGAATATAACCTTGATTAGCTGCGCAGGGAAAAGCCGCAGTACCGCGCGGAGCGGTTTTTTCGCAATAGGCACCCAGCGATATTGTGTGTTCGATGATTATCGATCGTCTTCCTGCAGAAAAACAAGGAGAGCAGTCTGGGGGTTATCTGTTCTTAAAAATGCTTCCTGCCGTATCTGCAGTCAAGAGCGCATCTGCAATTTCTGCTTTCGGTGCGTTTTTGGGTACCGACTGAACAATCGTGCAGAAGGGAATCAGCTTGCCGTGGAGAATTCTGTGCAGCTTAGGAATAAGGGCATAGCATTTCCGGATGCTGTGAGTCACCGCTAGAATGCCGCGCTCAAAACCGACGCCGGATGGATGGGTGCTGGCCTCAATGATGTTGTCCGTGGCAGATGTGCAGATCTTGCGTTCTCCTGCGAATGTTGCCGCATAGCCGTTCTCCGGCAGAGGGCGGCCAACCATATATCCGCGATGGCCGGAGGCCCCCCGACGCGGCTGTTGCTTCTCGAGTGCAGGCAAGCCCCGGTTTCAAACCATGTCACCATTGCGTCACCCATTCCTGCGACCTAAAATCTTGCGGGAGGAGGGCAGATCATGCAGGGATCTACCATAACAATATCAGGGCTTGCATCTAAAAACAGATAGGCGTCAAACACACCCCGGTCATCATACATCGCGCTGAGAGAAGAGCGGGGAGTCTGCTGAGCACACCTGAAATCTGGCATCTTCGGAAAGCCAGAGCAGGCAGAAAAACGGAAAGTCTTTCTGCCTGCTCTGAATACTGGAGTTACTTCTTGTAGTAGGTGGGTCGGCCCTTCTCGTCGTGGTCCTTGTCGAAGGTGGGATAGGCGCCGCCGTTGAAGCCGTTGTAGCCCAGGGGATTGCGGAAGCCCAGGGGGTTCTTGCCCACAGGATGGGTCTCCAGCAGCTCCTTGATCAGCTCACTGTAGCCCTCCACAACGGCCTCCACCAGCTTGTCGCCCTTCTCCTTGGTGGCCTTGGTGGGATTGCCGATGACGCCGTAATCCAGGTCGTCCTTCTCCAGCAGCGCGAAGGTGCCCTCAGCGCCGTAGAACTGCCAGCGGTGAGAGGCCTCGCCGGGAGCCATCTTCCACTTGGGGTCCACCAGGGGCGTGCCGCCGCCGTCGATGGCCAGGTCCATGTGGACCAGGTCGCCGTACAGGGACAGCGCCATGGAGGTCTCCGCCTCGTCGGCGTGCCACATGAAGTCCTCCAGCACGTTCTTGTTGTCCCGCAGGAAGTCATACCAGGTGGAAGCCAGAACGAAGTAGCCCTCCATACCCAGCTTGT